>ERZ1090868.273-NODE-273-length-28604-cov-8.770920_pt1 | contig 28604 bp, 24 predicted proteins | sample MGYA00478475_ERZ1090868 | MGnify/ENA primary metagenome ERZ1090868 (study PRJEB33644, sample SAMEA5815747) | chicken gut metagenome | biome: Chicken; feature: Gastrointestinal Tract; material: Caecum | place: Ireland | collected 2019-01-01 | study: A study of the...
GGAGATTATTCTTCGCTTTATCTATAATTCAGGCGGGTTTCTGGTGTCCGCCTGGGCTGATGGGTATGCACCGACTTCTGTATGACGGCACAAAAGATCCGTGATAGGATTCTCCCAAAGGAGGAACCTGTTATGATCAAAATACCACAATCGAAAAACTGGCAGGAGGATACGGCCCTGCGCCGCTACCAGATGATCGCCCCTCTGCTGGATGAATCCCTGGACGATGCCAAACGCATCCAGCTCAGGGAAGAGGTTGCCAGGAAATATGAAATCTCTACGCGCAGCCTGTACCGCTACGAAGCTGCTTATAAAGCAGAAGGGTTCAGCGGTCTAAAACCTGTGAACCGGGAACAGCGGCGGTCCCAAAAGCTTCCGGATAACTTTGATGAGCTGCTTGCTCAGGCCATCCAACTCAAACGGGAAGTGCCCAGGCGTTCCGTAAGACAGATCATCACGATCCTGGAGCTGGAAGGCCGGGTGAAGCCGGGTGTCCTGAAGCGGTCTACTCTGGAAAAGCACCTGTACAGAGCCGGATTCGGTGTAAAGCAGATGCAGATGGTGAATGACGCCAGACAAAGCTCATCCAAGAGATTCTGTAAGGATCACCGGATGGAGCTGCTCCAGGGAGATATCAAGTACGGTATCAAACTGCCGATCGGTAAAAAAGGTACCATGAAGATGACTTACCTCTCCTCTGCAATTGATGACCATTCCCGGTATGTGATCCACTCACAGTTCTATGACAGCCAGGAAGAGACCATTGTAGAGGACACTTTCCATAAGGTAATCCTGAAAGCCGGAAAATTTGATGCCTGCTACTTTGACAACGGATCACAATACATTGCCAAACAGCTGAAGCTTTCACTGGCAAAGTTAGGTATCCGCATCCGGCATGCCCCGGTGCGAAGCGGGAAAAGTAAAGGCAAGCAGGAAAAATTTCATCAGGTCGTAGACGCTTTTCTTCGTGAAGTAAGGCTGAAGAAGGTCAAAACCCTGGAGGAACTGAACCGCTACTGGGATATCTATCTGAATGAGTATTATCACAACAAGAGCCATGACGGCATTGCGGAGTACTACAAAAGCCTGGGCAGCCCCGTCCCTGCGGAGGGGATCTCTCCCCTGCAGGAATGGAACCGGGACAGCCGGCCGCTTACTTTTCTGGACACAACAGTAGTTGCAGAGGCTTTCCTTCATCATGAAGAAAGACTGGTTGATAAAGGAGCATGCATCAACTTTCAGGGCCGTAAATATGAAACGAAACCGTCTCTGATTGGCTGCAGGGTAGGGATCGCTTATGATCCGGGAGCGCCCGAAACCATAACGGTGAGCTATCCGGGGATGGTGCCATTCCAGGCGAATCCGCTTAAAATCGGTGCATTCTGTAATAAAAATCCTTCGCTTCCGGAATCCATGCAGCCAGGAGAAGCCGAGACATCACGTTTCCTGGATGCCTTGGAAAAGGCACACGCAGAGAGGGCTGCTCATCGGGCAGACGCCATTTCCTTCAGCAGTTACAGGAAGGAGGGCGGTTCCCATGTATGAAACGTTTTTCGAGATGCAGAATACGCCTTTTTCAAAGGCTGTGCCCTCGTCGGAACTGTATGAATCTCCAGCCATGGCAGATGCATTGGGGAGGCTGGCTTATACTGCAGACCGGCAGTTGTTTGCAGTGGTGACTGCGGATGCCGGCTGCGGCAAATCTACCCTGATACGCCGCTTTGCAGACAGTTTACCCAGGGAAGAATACCTGCTGCTGTATCTGTCAGATTCGAAGCTGACACCCCGGTGGTTCTATAAAGGGATGCTGGACCAGCTGGGAATCGAATCCCGGTTCTACCGTGGCGATGCCAAGAGGCAGCTTCAGAAAGAAGTGGAAATCATCCGTGGCGTACAGAAGAAAAAGGTTGTATGTATCCTGGACGAGGCGCACCTGTTGGAGAAAGAAACCATTGAAGAGTTTCGTTTTCTGCTGAATTACCGCTTCGATTCCATGAGCCCGCTGGCCCTTGTTTTGGTGGGGCAGACGGAACTCTGGGATAAGCTGCGGCTGCAGCGCTATGCAGCTGTCCGCCAACGAATCGACATCATCTGTGTACTGCCGCACCTGGATCGTGCGGAAACGGGAAAATACATCCACGCACATCTGGCATATGCCGGAGGGCGGCAGGATATCTTCACCGACCGCGCCATTGATGATATCTTCAAGGAATCCACCGGGATCCCTCGCAGGATCAACCGGCTCTGTGAAAAGAGTCTGATGTATGCCGGCCAGCAGGGGAAACGCCTGATCGATGAACATATCGTGCAGTATGTCACCGAGCACGAAATGCTGGGAGGTGACGTACGCGTATGATAACCTTTACATGCGAAGGCAAAGGCTGTTCTCCCCGCAGATGGGAAGGTGAACTTGAAATCCTGAAAACAGGAAACCCCTGTGAATCATGGCTGTATGCAAGGGGAAGTAGTTTTCACCTGATTGTAGGTCGGCATGCCCATGGCAACTATATCTGCATCCCAAACTGGGATGTGGGTACCGAACTGTCTTCTCTGACGGATAAGTTTTGGAACTGGGAGCGTCTCCGGCAGTATAGCCGTATGAAAAAAGTTGATGCCTGTTCCATCGTTTCAGCACTTGAGATGTTAGCTGAAAACCGCTGTTTAGAATAATGCTACTTGATTCCGGGGCGGGTAACCGCCCCTCAAGAAAAAGCAGCCGTGACAGGATTTGTAGCAGCCCAATGCCAACGAAATATAGCAAGCTGGTGACAGCTCAGGAAATCAGCAACAATATAGTAAAAATGGTAACAGTTCAGCCGGCTGAACTGTAACTAAAAATGCTCAAAATCAGTGTGGTAAAATTGTGCTTTTCATCAATAGACATATAGGACAGGAAAATATATACTTTACTTACAGTTTAGATATAAGCGTAAGTAACAAATGAAATAAAAAGAATCAGGAGGCAGAAACATGAAACTGACGATGGATGGAATCAAAAACCGTGAGCCGTGGGAGAAGGCGGGTATCGTCCTTCCGGGATATGATGTGGAGGAGGTTTCGGAAAGAGCCAAAAAGGAACCCCAGTGGCTACATTTTGGTATCGGCAACATTTTCCGGATTTTTATCGGGGGAATCGCAGACGGTCTTCTGGAAGACGGAGTGATGGACCGGGGCATTACCTGTGTGGAGACATTCGACTATGATGTGGTCGACAAGATCTACAAGCCCTATGACAACCTGGGACTGAGCGTGATTCTGCGCGGGGACGGGACCAGAGAATACAAGGTACTGGGTTCTCTGGCGGAGGCGGTAAAAGCGCAGTCCTCCGATCCGGAGCAGTGGAATCGGCTGAAAGAGATTTTCGTCAGCCCCTCTTTGCAGTTGGTATCTTTTACGATCACAGAAAAAGGGTATGCGCTGCACAAAGCCGACGGCACATGGTTTCCTTTTGTGGAGGCTGATATCCAGAATGGTCCGGATAAAGCGACCGGAGCGATGGCAGTGCTGACGGCGATGCTCTATGAGCGATACAAAGCGGGACGTTATCCGCTGGCGCTGGTGTCTATGGATAACTGCTCTCAGAATGGCGCGAAACTCCATGAGTCTGTGCTGACTATGACGGAAGAGTGGAAGAAAGCGGGCTTTGTGGATGACGGTTTTGCCGCCTATGTCAGCGATGAAAAAACAGTCGCTTTCCCGTGGACGATGATTGACAAGATTACGCCGCGTCCCAGCGAGCAGATTGCCAGTGACCTTGAGAACCTGGGTGTGGAGGATATGCAGCCGGTCATCACAGGAAAGAATACCTATATCGCGCCTTTTGTCAATGCGGAAAAGCCCCAGTATCTTGTCATTGAAGACAGTTTTCCGAACGGACGTCCGGCGGTGGAAAAAAGCTTCGGCGTGTACATGGCCGACAGAGAGACTGTGAATCTGTCCGAACGTATGAAGGTAACCGTATGCCTGAATCCGGTGCACTCTGCGACAGGGCCTCTTGGCGTGGTGCTGGGATATGATCTGTTCGCCCATATGCTGAATACGAATCCGGATATGATGAAAATGGCACGTATGGTAGCCTATGACGAAGGCCTTCCGGTCGTTCCGAATCCGGGAATTCTTTCCCCGCGGGAATTTACAGACGAACTTTTCAACGACAGGTTCCCCAATGAATACCTGGGAGACACCAACCTCCGTCTGGCTGTCGACGTGTCCCAGATGGTGGGCATCCGTTTTGGAGAGACGATCAAGGCGTATGTGGAGAAATACGGAGACGCGTCGCGTCTTACCGCGATTCCGCTGGGAATTGCCGGATGGCTCAGATATATGCTGGCGGTGGATGATGAAGGAAAGAAATATGCACTTGCTCCCGATCCGATGAATGAGGAAATCCAGGAACAGCTGAAAGATATCATGGTGGGAAAACCGGAGACATTTACGGATCAGTTAAAGCCCATTCTCTCCAATGAGAGGATTTTCTACACGGACATCTACAAGACCGGACTGGGAGAGAAGATTGAAACCATGTTCCGTGAAATGATCGCGGGTCCCGGCGCAGTAAAAGCAACGATTCATAAATATGTAAATATGTAAGTGCGTTCAGAAGAAAAACTCAGAATTTCCGCTATACTTGTCCGGGTGAATGAAGTATAATGGAGCCAGTGGAAAATCGGAGGTAAAATTCCGGAGAAAAATGTGGCCTGTGTGGTCTGACAAAAGACAAAGGAGTGTTTAGGCGAATGGCGCAGACGAATCCGTCGTACTTGTATGCCACGGGAAAATGTGAGAAGCCGATTATCGATGCGCTGGTGCAGAAATACGGAGCATCCAATATTTCGTGGCCGATTGTGCTGCTGGAAAATGACAGAACAGCGGCATATTTATATGAATATAATGGAAAAAATCAGTTGAATCACCTCATGGACAGCAGGCCGGGAAGCCGTTCGAAAGTGCCGTCCTATTTTTTAAACTATGCTGGCAGGCGATGGGCAGAACCGGCGGAACCGTTTCTTGCAGACTTTCTGAGGCAGCCGTATTCCTGCAGCTATGACTATATTTTAGACCCTTCCTCGCCCTATTCCTCGGTTGATCTGGATTATGTCTGGTATAACGGGCGTAATTACAAGGGATTTGAGCTGACGACCTTTTACGTGTCATTCAGTTCCAGTGAAAAAGCGCTGAATCTGATTTCCAAGATGAACCGGAGACCCTCATGGAAGGGAGAAAACGGGGCAAGGGCATTTCACAGAATTATTGACAGTGCGGAGGATCTGGGCGTGGACTATTATATCGTGTGCGCGAATACGGTTTCCCGGTCCATAGGAAGTGATCTGGAAACCAATGGGAATGTCTGCCTGTTCCGGCTGACTCATGGTCAGGTAAATCTGCTGGAGAAAGGGAAAAAACCTGAAAATTCTGAGTTCATGACATTTCAGCAGTTTCTCGATTGGCTGTAGTCATGCTTGAAGATGGGAAGAAAGGGAGAAACAGAATGCAATTGAGAAAAATGTCGAAAGCAGATATAGACAAAGTGAGACATCTGCAGGGATTTCCCAAAGGCGATGACGAGACGATCTTAGAGCTCTCCGAGGCGCCTGACTATACCGCGTGCCCGAATCCGTTTGTCGGCGAGTTTATCCGTAAATACGGAACAGAGTATGAGGAAACGACGGACGTATATCACAGAGAACCGTTTGCCGCGGATGTGAGCGAAGGAAAAAACGACGCCATTTATAATGCGCATACTTATCACACAAAAGTACCTTACAAAGCAATCATGCGTTACATTCTCCACTATACCGAACCGGGGGATGTGATTCTGGACGGATTTTGCGGAACAGGCATGGCCGGCGTCGCATCCAACCGGTGCGAACATCCGGAACCGGACTTTCAGGCCCGGATCGAACATGATATGCCGGAGGTCAAATGGGGAAGGAGATATCCGATTCTCAATGATCTGTCTCCGATCGCAACCCTTATTTCCAGAAATTACAACGCGGATGTGGATGTTTCCGAATTTGAGCGGGAAGCGGAACGGATTCTGCAGGAAACGAGGGCGGAATGCGGCTGGATGTATGAGACGGATCCTGATCCGTCGCAGGCGCTTCTTCTTCAGGGGGAGAAAGGGGAAATTCAGTATACGGTATGGTCTGACGTCTATATCTGTCCCCATTGTGGAAAAGAGATTGTTTTTTACCATGCGGCTGTGGATGCGGAAACCGGAAAAGTTGCAGATGAATTTTTGTGCGGGAGCTGCGGCGCGTCACTGAAAAAAAAGGATTGTGCGTACGCTTTTGAGATGTATTATGACAAGGCGCTGAATGAGACCCATCAAATCGTAAAACAGCGGCCGGTGCTTCTCTGTTACCAGTACGGAAGGAAAAGATACCAGAAGACGCCGGACGAGAAGGATCTTGCCGTGCTCAGAAAGATCGACGATCTTTCCTGTACATATTGGTATCCGTCTGCCAGGATGTGTGAGGGAAAGGAGAGCCGCAGAAACGATAAGATCGGTCTGACCCATGTGCATCATTATTTTTATAAACGCACCCTGATTGTTCTGGCCAAAATGTTTGATCTGATCCGGAAATCAGAGCATGCGAATGTACTGAAAATATGGTTTACAAGTCAGATTATAAACATAAGCAAGATGAACCGCTATCGCCCGCAGGTTTCCTTTCCGTTTAACCCTTTAAGCGGAACGCTTTATGTTTCCTCTATGATCAGTGAGGCGAATCCTTTCCAGGCGTATGAAAGAAAAATCAAAAAGTTTTGTCTGGCGCTGAAAGACAATCAGGGGAATCAGTCCTGCATTTCCACCGGATCTACGACGCAGCTGCCTGTTCCTGACAATTCCTGTGATTACATTTTTACAGATCCGCCCTTTGGCGCAAATCTGAATTATTCGGAGCTGAGTTTTCTCTGGGAATCCTGGATCGGGGTGACCACAAACAATGGGTTTGAGGCGATTATCAATCCGTCCATGGGAAAGGCTCTGCCGGAATATCAGGAGCTGATGACACGATGCTTTTCCGAATACTACCGTGTATTGAAACCGAACCGGTGGATGACAGTCGAATTTCATAATTCCAAAAACGCGGTCTGGAATGCAATCCAGGAGGCGCTGCAGAAGGCGGGATTTATAGTCGCCGACGTCAGGACTCTGGATAAGCAGGGGAGCAGTTTCAAACAGATCACCGCGTCGACCGCGGTTAAGCAGGATCTGGTCATTTCCGTCTATAAACCAAAGGACAGCTTCCGGAAAGATTTCATAAGCAAGGCAGGGAGCGGGGAAACCGCCTGGGCATTTGTCCGGCAGCATTTGTCCAATGTTCCGGTTGTCGTTGACGGGAACCAGGACGGGAAGATTGATATTCTGGCTGAGCGGCAGGCTTATCTGCTGTTTGACCGTATGGTTGCGTACCATATCATGCAGGGAATCCCTGTTCCCCTGGATTCCGCTGATTTTTACAGGGGATTGGATGAGAAATTTTTAAAGAGGGATACGATGTATTTTCTGCCGGACCAGATCAATGAATATGATGCGGCGCGCATGAGAATGGATATCGAGCCGATGCAGTACGCCCTTTTTGTTACCAATGAAAAATCCGCAATTTCCTGGCTGTATCAGCAGCTCAGCGAGGAGTACGGCGGTCCGCAGACCTATGCGCAGCTTCAGCCGAAATTCATGCAGGAAGTGAAGGCGGTTGACAGATATGAAGAGATACCGGAGCTGCAGGTGATTCTGGAAGAGAACTTTCTTCAGGATGAGGAAGGCCGCTGGTATATTCCTGACCGGACGAAAGCGGGAGATATTGTCAGACTCCGCGAAAAAAATCTGCTCAGGGAATTTGAAGGCTACATGACTTCCAAAGGAAAACTGAAATTGTTCCGTTCCGAGGCGATCCGGGCCGGTTTTTCCAGACTCTGGAAAGAAAAGAATTATAAAGCGATCGTGGATCTGGCAGATCGTCTGCCGGAGACAACCGTACAGGAGGATCCGAACCTCTTTATGTACTATGACATCAGTCTGAGCCGCATGCAGGGAGATGGAGGAATGTGATGAGAATAAAAATAATATCTGAAGACTTTACGATATGCAAGATCCCCGACAGCAAAGAGATTGATCTTTCCCAGAAATATTGTTTTGTAGGCAGGACAGAGGAAGAACTGTCACTGGTCTGTATTACGGAAAATGTTCCGGCAGAAACCCTGCAGAGAGAGGATGGCTGGAAGGGATTTCGGATAGAAGGTATGCTCGATTTTTCATTGATCGGAATTCTGGCTGGTATCGCGGCACTTCTGGCTGAACATAAGATCAGCATTTTTGCAGTTTCGACGTATCATACGGATTATATTTTTATGAAAAAAGAACGATTCGAGGAAGCAATGGAGATTTTGCAGCGTGCAGGATATGAGATTGTGTGAATCTGAGATTCTGTATAAGTTTTTCTAATCAAAACAGACGATAATTGAGATTGAACGGGAACGGCGGAAGCCATAAAATAAAAATATACGATACACTGGATTCGGAGCAGGATTCCTGAGACACTGGAGTGTGATAAGCAGGAAACCGGCTTTGCTCAGAAAGAGAGGTACGTTATGAAGAATTTTGGTTTCGGTTTTATGCGCCTGCCGTTCAGGGACGATAAGGTGGATATCGGGCTGGTCAGACACATCCGAAAGCAGGGGATTGTATTCGCTGCCATCAGTGCGAAAAGCATTGTCCGCAGCACATCGAGATCACCAGACATCTCCAGGAGATCTCCGAAAAATTTGACGGCTTTCAGGGATGGAGATAAAACGGGTTCGGGAGAATCCTGGAGATTGCAGCATAAGAACAAAAACAGACTGGTTTTGCTAATGATAACAAGACTTGTCTGTTTTTTTGTTAGAATATCCACTCGAATTGTGGTAAAAATTCCGGCTAAACAAAAATGACAATTTAGTTTAGACGGATACGTCATTGACATCTTGCAAAGAATGGCAGAGGTACAGCAAAGCGAAGGAATAGAGCGCAATTTATCGTGTGAAATCTTTCTGAAGTCTGATATACTGTAAGCAGGTCAAGAGCAGCTGTTTAGCCGGGTCTGTATCTTTTCCGTGCAGGCCGTAGGAAGGCATAGCGCCTGCGTGCATCCGGTCTGCCGGACAGTGACTTTATAGCAATCGGGGGAACACCGCACAGTCTTTGCTGCAACATTTTCCTGGATTGCTGTAATTGCCGGATGTGGAACAGCTGCAACAGTTTGCATAGCGGAACAGTTATGATGAAACAGGCAGCAGCACAGAAGTGAAAAAGGAGTGAGATGAAAATGATGAATCTTAGCGATGGCTATACGCTTTCCAATGGTGTGAAGATTTCCTGCCTGGGACTTGGAACCTGGAAAGGAGACTGGGAGCTTCCGGACAGCGCTGCCGTAACACAGGCAGTACAGACGGCGCTGGACGCAGGTTTCCGGCACATTGATACGGCAGCATCTTACCGGACGGAGGAAAGTGTCGGGGAAGGAATCCGCAGAAGCGGGATTTTGCGCAGAGAATTGTTTGTCACAACAAAGCTCTGGAATGACGTCCGGGGGTATCAGCAGACGATCGATGCGTTTCATCAGTCGATGAAACGTCTCGGCCTCGGCTACCTGGATCTTTATCTGATTCACTGGCCCAATCCCGTGGCGTTTCGGGAACACTGGCAGGAGGCAAACGCCGAATCCTGGCGTGCGTTTGAAATGCTTTATAAAAACGGGGATATCCGTGCAATCGGAGTGAGCAATTTCCGCCCTCATCATCTGGATGCGCTGTCCCGGACGTGGACGGTTCCGCCGATGGTCAATCAGATCCGTATCTGTCCGGGCTGTGTCACAACGGAGGTGATTGACTGTTCCCGGTCGCTGGGAATGGTTCTGGAGGGTTACAGCCCCTTTGGCACGGGGCGTATTTTCAGAATTCCGGAGCTTGTGCAGATCGCCGGAAAATACCATAAAACTGTCGCCCAGATCTGCCTGCGCTGGGGCGTGCAGATGGGATTTGTCCTGCTGCCCAAGTCGATTACTCCGGCGCGGATCCGGGAGAATGCGGATATTTTTGATTTCGAGCTTTCTGAGGAAGATCTGAATACATTGACCCATCTCCAAGGAGAGGTCGGGACTCCGACGGATCCGGATCATATCGATTTCTGACAGACGGCATCCGGCCATTGAAAATCGCTTCGCGATGGGCCGGATGCCCGCAGGCTCTGCGTTTTCATACGGTCTGTGCAGTGAATGCACAGACCTGGCTGAACTGTAACATCTGGACGAACTGTTGCGGCGCATGTGTAAGGGGGATTTTTATGAGACATACGCATTCTTATCCGGCTGTTTTCTGTGTGATTCTGCTGACGATTCTGCTGTCTGTTCCGTGTTTCCCGGTATCGGTATCGGCGAACTCTGCCCAGTCCCGGTGGACGGGAACGACGGCGGCGGGGGCGATTGTGGAAGGCGATTCCTGTCCGGTCGTTGTCGAAAAGGAACTGCTGACCTTTGAACTTCCGGAATTTCCTCCGTTGTTTTATGAAACGGCCAGCGACTTTCTGAATTACCGGGGGCGCGTGACCGCCGAGTATACGTTTTATAATCCTGCGGAATATTCGGTAAACGCAACGCTTGTATTCCCCTTTGGGACTGTCCCTGATTACGGTTTCTTTTATGATCGTGAGACAGGAGAGGCAGTACTGAATACGGATACAGAGAAATATGAGGTCACTGTCCGGGGAGAGTCTGTTTCAAAGACGCTGCGCCATACGTTCATGCTTTCCGGATCTCAGTTTGATCTGGAGGAGGATACGGCAAAGCTGCATGAGGGATATGTGGACGATCCGTTCTATTCACCGGAACTCTCTGTGACGAGATATGTGTATCAGGCATCCGGGACTGACGTTGAAACGTATCCTGCCGCGACGGCAGCGTTTGTTCTTTCGGCAGACCCGGAGGAAACAAAAGTATTTATGGAAAATCAAAGCGGCTTCGCGGATCTGGGGTACGGAGGACGTCTGGATACCTGGGTGGATCCGGAAACGGCATTTTCCGTCTATGTGATCGGAACGCCGCTGGACAGGCAGCCGGAATGGAAATTCTATGAAAATGGAGCCTGTGAAAACGAAATCGGCGGAACGATGAACCTTGTAAATACAGAGACCATGACATTTAAAGAGTTTGCTCTCTCGGAATATGACGATACGGCCGGAATTCTGGATTATGACTGGTACAATGCAGTCGTGAATTCCCTGAATTACTTTGCCGGGGAATACGGCGCCATCCACAGCCCGGAAATGTGTCTGGATGTATCGGAATCTCTGATGCGGTGGTATCAGTATGAGATTATGCTGGAGCCGGGGGAAAGGATTGTGAATACGGTTACGGCTCCGATGTATCCCACGGCGGATACGGCTTCGGAACCACCGGTTTATGAGTATACCTATCTTCTTTCCCCTGCACGGTCCTGGGCAGATTTCGGAACTTTGGATATTGTGATTCATACGCCGTATGAAATGACGCAGGAGGGGGCGGAGGATTACGATCGGACAGACGCCGGCTATGAACAGCATTTCGAGTCTCTGCCGGAGAGAGAGCTGATGTTTACTCTCTGTGAGGAGGCGGAACCGACGACACCGGCCCGGGATGCCGGGGAAAGCCTGCCTGCGGGCATGATACCGGCGGTTTTCATTGCCGCAGCTGTGATTCTTGCGGCTGTGGTGCTGATACGGCATATAAAAATCCATACTGCCTATTGACATCTGAAAAACCATCTGTTATAGTATAAATAGAACAAGAGAAACAATACCCCGGAACCATCCGGGGTATTTTCAAAGTGTTTTGACATAAAGCCGTGTGCCGTCAGGTTCGGCGGACTGCGGCAGAACAAAGAAATGTAGAAACCTCCGGGTTGTCGTTTGCGCAGTGTCCGGCGATTGGTGGCAGCGGAAACATCCCGGAGCCGGAAGCTGTAAACGGATCAGAGATAAAGAGGGTGAGAGTATGGCAGCGAAAAGAGATTATTACGATGTGTTAGGCGTCAGCAGAGATGCGGACGCTGCAACGATTAAAAAAGCATACAGAAAACTGGCAAAAAAATATCATCCGGATACGAACGAGGGCAATGCCGATGCGGAACAGAAGTTCAAGGAAGTGACGGAAGCCTATGAGGTTCTGAGCGATCCGGAGAAAAAGAAACTTTATGATCAGTTCGGTCATGCCGCCTTTGACCAGAATGCCCAGGGCGCGGGAGCCGGTCAGGGATATGGAAATTTCCACGGATTTGGCGGACAGTCAGGACCCAACGGATATCGGGAGTATCATTTTGAAAGCGGAAATATGGATGACATATTCGGAGATATTTTCGGTGATATGTTCCACGGCAGCGGCTTCGGAGGCTTCCATGGTCAGAATTATGGAAACGGAGGGTTCTCAAACCGTACCTACAGGAGCAGAGGGCAGGACATTCATGCAGAAGTTTCGGTGAGCTTTGACGAAGCTGCTTTCGGCTGCGAAAAGACCGTGCGTCTCCAGAAGGAAGACGGAACTGTACAGACGCTCCAGGTTCGGATTCCGGCAGGCATGGAGGATGGAAAAAGCATTCGGCTCTGCGGAAAAGGAATGCCGGGAGCCGGAGGCGGTCAGGCCGGAGACCTGATTATGAAGGTGCATGTGGGAACGCGTTCCGGATTTGAACGAAAAGGATGCGACGTCTATTCAACGGTACAGATTCCGTTTACGACGGCGGTGTTCGGAGGAGAAGCCACCGTGGAGACTCTGACAGGACAGGTGGTCTGCAGGATCCGTCCGGGAACACAGTCCGGCTCCAAGATCCGCCTGAAAGGAAAGGGCGTCGTTTCCATGAGTCAGCCGTCCGTGCGCGGCGACCAGTATGTCACGATTCAGATTGACGTTCCGACCCGACTGAGCCCTGAAGCGCAGAAGAAACTTCGGGAATACGAGGCGGCCTGCCGGAAACAGAGCGGGGCGCGGAATTCAGCGGCGTAATGAATACACGTTACCGTTCAGCCAGGCCTGTGCATTTCCTGCGCTGACCTGACTGAATGATAACGTGTATTCATTGTACCGCCTTTTCGGTAAGCTTCCGGATCTGCAGCTCGTATTCCATATATGCGGCGCTGCCTTCCGCCTGATAATCGTCTTTGAGTACCTGCAGGATTCTCCGGTATACTGACGGCGCTTTTTCATAATCACCCTGCCCTTCATACATTTGTGCCAGAGAGCAAAGGCCGTCATAGAGTCTCGGGGGCTTCTGGATGGCGAAACATGTCTCATAATCTTCAATAGCTTCCCGTGTCATCCCAAGTTTCTTGATACGATCCGCCCGGCAGCAGTAAGCCTGCCACGCGGAAGGGCTTTTTTCCACGGCTGCGTTCCACAGTTCCAGCGCTTTTGCGCGGTTTCCCATTCCCAGTTCCACATCCCCGGAATAAAAAACAGCCTGGTAATCATCTTTGACGCATTTCAGACGCTCAATATAAGGAATCGCCTCCTGATACCATCCGTCGGCCAGCAGATTTTCGATCAGTGCATAGAGACCATGATAATTTCCGGGATTCCGCTGCAGAAATTCCTTCAGATATTCGATGACTTCAAAGTGATTGTCCAGCCACTCGTCGCCGCAGACGCCGTGACTGGCCTCCAGATAAGCGGTTTTGCCGGCCTTTTCTTCCGGCGCAAGTTCCATTGCCCGCCTGGCGTACCCGGAGGCAAGGCGATGATCGCTTTTGGCTCTGTGATTATACAGGTTGGCCAGAGCAGTACAGGCACGGGCGTCGTTGGGATTCTCCGACAACCTGCGGTTCAGAAAAGCAGCTGCTTTTGAAAACTGTTCCGGAGGGATCTGGCGCTCCTGGAGCATCATATTTTCGATTCTTTCGTATTCCTTCTCACATGGGAGCTGAAACAGGTCGTCTATTGATACGCCGAAATATACTGCGATCAGAGGCAGCAGGGTAATGTCCGGGAGACTGGATCCTGTTTCCCATTTTGACACTGCCTGGCAGGAGACTCCCAGATATCCGGCAAGATCTTCCTGGCGTACCTGTTTTTCCACCCGCAGGTTTTTTATTATTTTTCCGATTTCCATTCTTCTTTCCGTCCTTTCCGATCGTGATAACTGATCAGGCGCCTGATCATTAAGAGTATAGCCTGCGGAAGGAATAAAAGCAATCGACAGAAAAGTGACAAATCTCTACCGGAAGTTGATAGACCATTGCATTTATTCGCAGAGAAAAGCGCGAATGGAACGGTTGAGCTGCTCTGCCATACCTTCGCCTACATAGGTGGCGTGCCCTGACGGCAGCACGAGACGTTGCACTCGCGATGGGTCGAGGCCGTACCGCGACAGATACCAGAGGACAAAGTCAAAGGTGCTGGAAAGGTCATAGAGTCCTGAAATAAAGAGCATCTTCAGCTCCGGACGCGCTTCCATAAGCTCGGCGGGCAGCTGGAGCGTGTCTTTCTCATAGCCGGCGTAGTCCCAGCGGAGACTGATTTTCAGCGACTGGTCCAGGTAGTCGCGGTTTTCCGGGGCTGTCAGTTCTTTGCAGATATAGTCCTGCATGGCTCTGGCGTATACGTCGCCGACGCCTGTCAGAAACGGGTCGAGAGTCACGTCGTACCTGCCGGAATCTTCCTGTTCGGAAAATCTGTGGGTGAGACGCGAATCATACATACTGATCAGCGACCCGGGTACGAGGCCAAGGAGAAACTCCTGTTCAGAGAAGCGGAGACCGTTCTTTTTCAGCAGATCGGCGCTCAGTCCGGTGAAATATGCCAGCCTGTCCAGTACGGCCGCACGTTCTGTCTCTTTCAGCCTGTTTCCCAGCAGCAGAGCGCGGGCATAGTCGGTATAAGCGAAATCCATGGCGTCTCTGATAAATTTTTCCTGCGTCGTGCAGTCGTTTCTGTGATAATGATACCAGCAGGCCGCGGCGTTGGCGCCGAGCCGGCGTACATTCGGCTCTACGTAGGTCTGGCTGTGCGCGCCGACGTTGAACGATACGCCGATATGAATGATGCCCTGCAGGCTGACCCAGTCCGGAAGCGCGTCCGCAACCGCCAGATTACGTATTGTTCCATAGCTTTCGCCCAGAAGGTATACCGGCGATGCAGTGCGTCCGTTTGTTCGGAGCCAGCTGCAGATCAGGTCGGAGAACGCCTTTGCGTCGCCGGAGACGGAATAATATTTCTCCGCAGCGCTTTCTGTAAGCAGGGTCGTCCATCCGGTGCCCGCAGGATCGATCAGCACAAGATCGCAGGCATCAAGAAGAAATTCGCTGTTTTCACGCAGCGTCCAGGCCTGTGTCGCCGCAGCTTCGGGATAGCCGGGCAGATCCACCAGCTTCGGCCCAAGCAGTCCCATGTGTACCCATGCGCTGGCGGCTCCCGGGCCTCCGTTGTAGGCAAAGAGTACCGGTCGGTTCTGCCCGCCCTCCTTTTGCAGATATGAAAAAGTGAACATGGTCGCTTCCGGGCTGCCGGATGCATCGGTCGGCACATGATCTTCCAGTCGGATCCGATATCTGAGATTCGAAGCGGATATTGTTTTTTCACATTCCCATTGAAACGGCTTAAAATCGTACATACTTCCTCCTGTTCCGCAGCCGGTTCTGCGATGCAGCTTTTGTTGTTCCTGTTTCTTCGAAAAATGGCTGCTTTTCGGTATTTTACGCTCCTCAGGTTCCTGCCTTTCATGTCGCATGAATGCAGGAACCTGAGGAGTCTGTCTCATGGTATTATGCCTCCCGGCCTGTGATCATAGTCCGCAGATCCGAGGCAAGCTGCGCTCTGCTTTCGCCGATATAAGGCATATGGCCGGATTCGTATTCCTTCACTGTGATCCGGGATCCTGCGCAGTCCAGGTGGTTGACCAGATAACGGGCCTGGCCGCATGTGGTCACAAGATCATAATAGCCGCAGCAGAACATCACCCGCAGCTCCGGACTGCGCCGCAGCGCGGCCTGAAGATGTTCGGCCGGAGAGAGGGAGGAGGCGTAGGACCAGCTGCCGTTGACTTTGAAATTGATAGGGGTGTACGGCTGATCCGCGTCGATTCCAAGCTCCCGGGCGATGAGTTCAAACGCTCCGCGATAGGACGGCGTATAGAATCCCATTGCCGGGTCGTCCGCCGTCGGGTTTGGCATGGAGCCGATCTGCATGGACTGAGGCATGGTAAATCTGCCGTCGTAGAGACCGAGATCCAGGCCGCTGTCTGTGAGTCTTTCCCGGATAAACGTTCCGGTATCAATCCGAAGGTTGTTCCGCCGCAGAAGTCTTTTGTCCAGACCTGTGAAATCCGCCAGCCTGTCCAGAATGGCCTCCCGCTCCCCGGCGTCCAATCTGTATCCCCAGTACAGAGCTCTCATAAGGTCTCCGCCGGCAAAAGCGTAGACCTCGTCCATATAGCTTTTCAGCGGCGGCTTTTCGCCTTCTGTGTGATACCAGCTGCAGGCGGCCATCGTCGGAATGTTGAGGATCATTTTCTCAACATTGGATTCAAAAAATACAGACCCGCCCGACTGGAAGGTCACAGCGTTGCCCATGAGAATGATGCCGTTTACCGACAGACCCCGGGTTTCATTTACGGCGGTCATCGGACCGCCCAGCAGCATGGAAGGGATTACGCATGCTCTCAGGGTACCGTAGCTCTCGGCGAGCAGATAGACAGGGCTGTTCATGCGGTTTTCGCGCAGTTTCCAGTCTTCAATAAAATCCGCGAAAATCTCAGCGTCCTTTTCCACGGAGTACACCTCGTTCTGACGTTCCCTGTCAAGGATCAGACTGTACCCGGTGCCCATCGGATCGATCAGGACGAGGTCGCACACATCCAGGATGCAGTCGTCGTTCTGTGCGAGCTCATACGGCGGTGTTGTGGGCGGGGTAAGAGGATGCTCCGTTTTTACCGTCCGCGGAGCAAGCAGACCGGCGTGCATCCACATGGATGAAGATCCGGGTCCTCCGTTAAATGCGAAAACCGCGGGACGCCTTGTATTGTCCTCCACATCCGTGCGGATATAGGAATAGCTGAACATGGTTCCCAGAAGCGCGCCGTCGCCGGCTCTCACGGGGAAATCGCCGCAGACGGTGCGGTATTCCACATGCGTGCCATGTATTTCGGCACAGTTGACGGTTTCATATTGTCTTGACTTAAATTCCATAATACGTTCCTCCGATGTTATCTCACCAGCTCGCCGCATTTCCATACATGGGCGGGTCTGTCGTACATTACCGTAAAATCTTCGTCCGGATTTCCGCAAAACAGAGCGAGATCCGCACACAGTCCGTTCCGGATCTCGCCGATCACATCGGAGAGTCCGAGAATTTCAGCGTTTGTTTTTGTAGCCTGCGTGAGAATATCGATCGGAGCCATACCCGCAAGTTCATGGCGCATCTGAAACTCTTTGCCGAGCCTGTACTGCGTCATTACGGCGGAACTGTCCGTGCCGAATCCTATTTTCGCTCCCTGACGATACGCCTCTCCGATGGCATCGGCACACTGTCTGAGCATTGGGTTCAGTCTGGCCTCCCAGAAGGCTTTGGCCTCCGGATCCGTCTGACTGACATACATTGCGGAGAATGTCGGCACCAGCCAGCAGTCCGGCGTGTCCAGAAGAAGCTGAAGGGTTTCGCTGCCGAGGAAGGTGGCGTGTTCGATAGTCCTGACGCCGGCCCGGATGCAGCTGCGTATCGCGCTGTCTGCATGGCAGTGGGCAGCGACATACCGTCCGTTTGCGCGCGCCGCGTTTACGGCCGCGCATATCTCGTCATAGTCCATGATCGGATGTTTCGGAATTCCGGTGGGCAGATAGGCCGAACCGGAAGCGTATATTTTGATAAAGTCAGCAAGATTGACACACTCCTCGCGGACCGCCCGGCGAGTGTCTGCTTCGCCGTCCGCGAAATTTATGCTTGCGTTTGTCGCGGCGTTTTTCGGTGAGTCCGCGCTGGTGCTGATCTGACGCCCGGATGAGAAAATGCGGGGACCTTCGATGATTCCGCGGTTTACGGCGTCACGGACATAATGGGCCGCACGGTTTATGCTGCCGCAGTCGCGTATTGTGGTAAAGCCGTAATCCAGAAATCTCCGCGCACATTCCATAGCGTCGATCAGGACGGCCTGCGGATCGTGTTCTTTCCCGGCGCCTACTCCGCCCAGGATCGTAATATGGGTATGCAGATCGATCAGACCGGGAAGGAGCGTTCCTCCGCCGCAGTCGAACGCGTCGGGGGCGCAGGAAGGCTGCGCGCTGACCTGAATAATTTTTCCATTGAGTATCTCTACGCTGCCGTTCTCCGAGGCGATACCTCCGGAAAGCTCCGGCAGCAGACGGCAATTCGTTAATATCACAGCAATTCTCCTTATCTGTTTTGCGCAGCTTTTCTCTCTGCGGTTTCTCTGCGCATTTCGGGAAACCGCTTTTCATATCGGTAGTAAAAATAGGCGAATACCAGAGCGAACAGTCCGCCGGCTGCCGGCAGAAGAGTATTTTCATAGAAGAAAAGATTCAGAACGCTCTGTTCCTGTACAGCCGCCCCCTCTGTCCATGGAACCATACTCAGAAGAAATCCGGCAATCGGAGTCGCGATTGTCGCGCCTATTTTGTAGGACACAGAGTATCCCGACACAAGCACCGCTTCATGTGTCACTCCCGTCTTCCACTCTCCGTAAATGCCTGCGTTGAGCACCATAAGCATGACGACGGAAACGGTCAGAACCTGTCCGAAGCTTCCGATAATGGTTCCTGCAAGAAGAATGACAATGCTGGAATCCCCGGATACAAACCGCACGAAGAATCCCGCGAACATAATCAGAGCTCCGATCATACCCACTCTTCCGCACCCCAGGTGTTTAATCGCTGATTTCTGAAAAAGATAAACGGCAAGGCTGCAGAACAATGTCAGCGCATTGACGATGGAGTACAGTCCGGTGTTTCCCAGGTTGAACTGGAAGTAATAAAGCTGGGAGCCGGAATAGATGCCCATGGCGACCATGATGAAGAAATACATTCCGACGCACATCAGCCAGGGAATATTGGTGACGAGGGCTTTTATGGATTCGCCTGCCGGAACGTGCTCTTTTCTGACTTTGGGATTCTGCAGCGGTTCATCCACAGGATCGTAGCCTTTCGTGCCCCAATAGACGATCAGGTTGGAAAGCGCAAAGAGTCCGCCGTAGAGAATGCCTACCCAGGCGAATCCGCGAAGCTCGCTTCCGCCTCCGAACAGTTGAATCAGGGGAAGAGTAAACGATCCGCCCACAAGATTTGCCAGCAGACCGAAAATTCCGTTCATGCCGTTGATGCCGGCGCGTTCCGCGTCGTTGGTGGTAATACGTCCCAGCATGGTATTGATGGGAACCAGGGTCGCAGTGCCCACCATGTCCTGGAGCACATAAAATGCGATAAACCAGATCACCTTTCCGGAGGCCGCAAAGTCGGGCATGACGAAACACAGTGCGAAGGCAATTCCCGCCGGCACTGAGAAATACTTCAGCCAGATGCGGCAGCGGCCGATTCCGGAGCGTGTGCGGTCAACCAGGATGGCCATGAGAGGGTCGTTGGCGAAATCCCAGATCCGGGCGATGAGAATGACCGTCGAGACAATCAGCGGGTCAATTCCGCACAGGTTATTGTAAAAATACAGGGAATATGCCATCAGCATAACGGTGGGCAGAGATTTGCCGAAGCCGCCGACGGAGTAACACAGTTTTACTTTAAATGGAAGCGTTCTGTCTCTGTTTGCAGTATAGTTTTCCATAGGTATCCTCCTGTAAGATTCCGGGCTCAGTCGGCCACATAAACGATCATTTCCACTTCGACGGGGATGCCGAAGGGAAGAGTATTGACAGCCACTGCCGTTCTGGCGTGGCGGCCGCGCTCACCAAGCACTTCTCCGAAGAGATCGGATACGCCGTTTATCACCTGAGGCTGTTCTGTGAAGTCGTCGGTGCTGTTGACAAACCCCTGTACTTTGACGATCTGACGGAGTTTCGACCAGTCCCCGCCAAGCTCGCGCTTCAGGACGGCGAGAAGATTGATTCCTGCAAGCCGTGCGGCCTCATATCCCTGCTGCGTGGTCAGTGTCTCTCCCAGACGGCCGAATATGCTCGGTTTGCCGTCTGTAAACGGTCCGGCTCCCGAGAAAAACCACAATCCTCCGGCTTTCTGAACGCTCACGTAATTTGCCATCGGATCGGGGGCTGAAACGAGCGTAATGCCAAGTTCCTCCAGTTTCTTTTCTACGTCATACATGTCAGTTTCCTCCTTTTCTCAAAATGTCTGTAAGTCTGTCGATGTCTTCGCGGTTGTTGTAGTAATGTACGCTCACGCGCATATACTGAGTTCCATCAGGACCGGCGGAAAGCGGCGCCGCTATGTCTGCGGCGGAGAGAGTCTCCGCGCTCACGCTGTTTTCCGGGGAAATGCGCAGCAGGACGATGGCGGAGCGGTTTTCCTGCCGCAGGCTGCTCACACACTTCACGCCGGAGATTCCTTCGATTTCGCCGAGAAGATGGTCGATGAGACCGAATACGTACGAGCGGATGCTTTCGCCGCCCAGAGCTGTGTACTGATCTGCTACCAGTCCGAGACCGTAGATTCCCGGGGCGTTGGGATAACCGAGCTCATAGCGTCCGGCGTCCCCGCGGAGCGTCAGCGTCCGCTTGTGCGTGTCGGCTCTGTCCGTATCGCTCATCCATCCCGCGGCTTTCTGTATCAGCTGTGCGCGCAGCGTCGGCGAGACGTAGCCGTAGCCAACTCCGCAGAAATTCATCATCCATTTGTAGTCGTTTGCGGCAAGAAAGTCTATTCCCATCGCGGCGACGTCTATAGGAAGCACTCCTCCTGCCTGTGTGGCGTCAACGGCAAAGGGTATGCCCCGCTCCCGGCAGATGCCGCCGATCGCTCCGGCGTCCAGCATAAAACCATTTGCCGGATCCACAAGCGTCAGGCAGACGGCCCGCGTATGTCCGTCGCAGGCGGCGGCGATGTCTTCGGGCTGTATGCCTCCGTTGCGCGGCCCGACATATCGAAGGGAAAGTCCTTCGCGTTCCCGCAGCTGCCAGGCAAAACGATTCGCCATCCATCCGTTTTCCGGAAGGATTACATTGTCGCCGGGACGTATGGTCAGGCCGCTGCTGAATACGCTGTAAACATGAGATGTGTCGAGCCCGAAAAAGATGTTTTCCCTGCCGCTCCCCAGCATGCGTCCGACGGAATCGGCGGCGCAGGACAGCATGGTCTGCGTATCCACCTGCCTGCCGTCACAGTCCCAGACGGAATCTCCGCCGAGACGATATCTGTCGTCCTGATATGCGCGCACCCCGTTGTACACAAAATCCGGAACAAGTCCTGTGGACGCCGTCTCGAAGTATGCGCGGCGGCAGGCCGCCGGAACGTGTGAGCGAAAGGAAATAATACTGTTGTCTGACACAGTCAGCCTCCTCTCTGTAGGGTATCATCGGAAGGATCCTCCACAATGCGATCGCTTGTATTACAACTGATATGCTCTGTGAACAGATTCTTCCGGTAACAGTTCAGCTGGCTGAACTGTTGCTTCTTCTGCTGTAGCGATTCAACTTGTTAAAGCGTTTCGCCTTATGAGACAATTTTAGCATTTTACTTGCATTTGATAAATGCCGACTTTATAATAGAACTATTAGTTAAACTAATACCGAAGGGAGGCGCTGTATGGATATACGTGATCTGCAATATTTTTTAGAACTTTCAAGACTCCAGAGCTTCACGAAAACCGCCGCTTCCTTTTATATTACCCAGTCGGCTCTGTCGCAGAAAATCCGTGCGATGGAGGATGAGCTGGGGTTTCGTCTTTTTGACCGTTCGGGCAGAGGCGTCAGGCTGACTTCCGCAGGACAGACGCTGCATGAGCACGCGGTAAAAATTCTCAGCGACTGGGACGGCATGCGCGACGCCATGGAGAAACTGAAGCGGAACGCTCAGACGGATATTTCGGTCGGGCTGTTCATGCAGGCGGTGTACACGGATTTTCCGTCGATGATCACGGAATTCATGTATAACCATACAGATTACTGTGTCAACATCTCCATGACCAGTGAGCGCAACCTTCTGGATGGGGTACAGAACGGAAAATTTGATTTTGTCTTTCTGCGCTGCAACAAAGCGCTGTTGCCGCCGGAAACAGGCTGCATTCCTCTTTACAGCGACAGTGTGTCCATACTGCTGCACCGCGATGATCCGCTTGCGTGTAAGCCGTATCTTTTGCTGGAAGATATTGTGAGCTATCGCCTGATCTGCGAGAAGGAAGAGTTTGATAATTCCTACGCATCGCTGAAGAGCAATTTCAGCGATCAGGGACTGGAACTGACGGAGCCCTATGCCTATACGGACCAGGCGTATATGCTGCCGATGCTCATATCTGCTCCGGGGTTCTACGCTTTCACCACGGCGGACAGCGGAAAACGAATCTCTGAAAAGCTGCCGCATCTCTGCTCACGTCCGCTGGAGCCGCCTGTCCCGATTACTGCAAATCTGCTGTATGACAGGGCGAGGGAAGAGCTTGCGTCCCATCCGTTCTGCAGATATATTACCGATTCCTGCGCGGGACGCAATTCCGGCGGGCTGCTGTGAAAGGAAAACATTTTTATGTCTGATCTGCATTACAGCAGTTTCCTCCATTCCCGCGGAGACATCCCAAAGCACTGGCGGAAGGCCGCCGAAAAATGTTCCACGGAAGAATAGCCGAGCATTACGGAGAGATCTGTAATGGTGTTGGACGGGTCTTTGAGCAGAACCTGGGCTGCGGACATTTTTGCCTCAAACTTTTTCTGGAGAAAGGTCTTTCCGTAATGTTTCTGCAGCAGACGTTCCGTCTGCCGCGGGCTTAAGGCAAGGCGTGAGGAAAGCTTTTCCAGCGTCAGGTCCCGGTATTCATAGAGGAAGGATTCCTCGATGATCAGATCATTGCGGTCAGAAAGCGAAAATTCTGCGGTGGATTCCATATTTTCCGGAAGCTCCAGATTCCGGACCGTGAGAACCAGAAGCTGTGTCAGAAGGGATTCCAGAACGGTCCGGTAGCCGATGCTGCGGGTTTCCAGTTCGTGGAACAGCGTCTGCATCAGCGGATGGAGATTCTGGCTGTCCTGGCCGATAAAGTGATCGGTGGATAGAAAACGGTTCAGAAATTCGGGATTTTTTTCCTGAATCAGAGGATGGTTCCGGCACTCAAATTTCAGATAAATACAGTATTCGGCCATGGGATCTTCGGGATCCGGTATCTGGGAGTGTTCCATATGAGGCCCGGTGATGAAAAGAGAATCGGGGCCGACCTGATGGGTACAGTGATTCAGGGTTATTGTTCCTTTTCCGTAAGCGATGTAGTGAATTTCCCAGCTGTTTCTGCTGTGGCTGTGGCTGGGAAAGGAGCGGTGCAGCTGTTCAAAAGAAAATTTCAGCGCATGGCATCGGATATTTCCGATCGGGAAGGTAAGTCCTGTTTTGTCGTAGAATTTTCCGATGATCTGCTGAGATTGCTTCATATCTTCTGCCTTTCTCTGATGAAATCTTTGGCGACGGTTCCGCTGGCGGAACCGTTGTAATCCAGTAACAGTTCCGCTGGCTGAACCATTGTAATCCAGTAACAGTTCAGCCAGGTCTGTGCATTCACTGCACAGACCGTATGAAAACGCGGAGCTGTTGCCTGATCTATGAACTGCATTGTATCACAAAGCGAAGAAAAATGTAACCGAAAACCGTAACTGTTCCGCTGGTGGAACGGTTGCCGCGTAAATGGCAGGGCTGTCCGGGCGGGTGCTGTAAACCTTCGCTGACACGACATAAATGCGGCGTTTCTGTCGCTGACTTCTCTTAAAGTTCCCATGAGAATTGATATAATGAAAGAATGGAAAAGATCTGTGCGTAAGACGCGTGGATCCGATGTATGGCATTTAAAGTGGATGATACCAGTACATCAGAAAATAAATATCCAGCCGTCTGACTTGTTTATTTTCCGATGTACCAGACACAGGAGAAGGAAAAGCAGGGAGGAAAAGCGTATGGCAGTGATGATGATTCCGAAAACGATGGTCGGGGCGACGCTTCCGGGCAACAGTACGGTGGAGATGAAGGAGTTTGAGATCCCGAAGCCGGGACACGGGGAAGTTCTGATCCAGACAAAGGCGACTACAATCTGCGGCAGCGATATTCGCTGCATTTACAGGGAACATACGGGAAAAGGCGCGGAGGGATATATTCCCGGTATGGTTGCCGGCCATGAACCCTGTGGTGTGATCGTGGAAGAGGGGGAAGGGCTTCGCCGATTCCGGAAAGGGGATCGTGTGATTGTGTATCATATTTCCGGCTGCGGCGTCTGCAACGACTGTCGGAGGGGATATTATATTTCCTGCAAGAGTCCGTTCCGCAGAGCTTACGGCTGGCAGAGAAACGGAGGAATGGCTCCGTACATCCTGGCGGAGGAGAAAGATCTGATCGCGCTTCCGGATGAGCTGACCTATAAGGACGGCGCGCAGGTGGCCTGCGGATTCGGTACCGTGTATGAGGCTATAGAAAAAATCGGGATTTCCGGAAACGATGCGGTTCTCGTCACAGGGCTCGGTCCGGTGGGACTGGCGGCGCTGATGCTGGCCAGGGCCATGGGAGCCAATCACCTGATCGGTGTGGAGATGAATGCGTACAGAATTGAGCTGGCAAAGAAGCTGAATCTGGTGGACGAGGTATTCCGGCCCGGAGAGGATGCCCTGGAGCAGATTCTGAAAGTGACTGGCGGAAAGGGTGTGGAGCGTGCCATTGATGCCAGCGCCAGCGACGCGGGGAGACAGCTGGCGATCCGTGCGACGAGAGAATGGGGCAGGATCGCATTCGTCGGGGAAGGCGGTACCTGCACGTTTCTTCCCAGTCCCGATATCATTCACGGACAGAAAACGATCTACGGATCCTGGGTGACCAGTCTGTGGAGAATGGAGGAGCTGGTGGAACGGCTGGTACGCTGGGGGATCCATCCGGAAGATCTGATCACCCATGAGTTTCCCATTGAGAAAGCCGGGGAAGCGTATCAGCTGATGGCAAAAGGAAACTGCGGAAAGGTTGCGGTGGTATTCGGAGACCAGAAAAACTGAGAGCAGGAGGAGTGGAACAGATGGAGATTGTGAAGCAGAGAATAAAAGAGAATCTTTCGTCCGCCGTGGATCCTGCCCGGGTGCCGAAGCGCAGACTGTATACCGGAGCGGAGCTTCCGGCGGTGGGGCTGGGAACCTTCGGTTCTGACAAGTACGGCGCCCGGGAGATCGCAGACGCCGTGTACGGCGCGGTTTCCTGCGGCTACCGCCTGATTGACTGCGCCAGCGTATACCAGAATGAGAAAGAGATCGGCGGTGCACTGGCGCAGCTGTTCCGGGAGAAGGTTGTAACCAGAGAGGAATTGTTTATTACGGGAAAAGTATGGAATGACATGCATGGGGAAGGACAGGTGGAAGAGGCCTGCCGCCGGAGTCTTGCGGATCTGGGGCTGGATGCGCTGGATCTGTATCTGGTACACTGGCCGTTTCCCAATTACCATGCCCCCGGATGCGGCGGAGATGCGAGAAATCCGGATTCCAGGCCATTCTTTCCGGAGGAATATCTGAGCGTCTGGAGACAGTGTGAGCGTCTTGTGGATCAGGGGCTGGTCCGCCATATCGGGATGTCCAATATGACGATTCCCAAACTGGAAGCGGTTCTTGGACACTGCAGGATCCGGCCGGCGGCCATCGAGATGGAACTGCACCCTGGTTTTCAGCAGCCGGAATTGTTCCGGTATGTGACGGAACGGGGCATCGTCCCTATCGGCTATTGTCCGATCGGTTCCCCTTCCCGGCCGGAGCGGGATCGGACCGCCGGCGATGTGGCGGACACACAGATGCCGGAGATTGTGGAGATCGCTGAGGCGCATCAGGTACATCCTGCCATTGTGTGTATCAAATGGGCGGTGCAGAACGGACAGATTCCGATTCCGTTTTCTGTCAAGCCGCAGCAGTATCTGGAAAATCTGCGGTGTGCCGTACAGGATCCGCTGACGGAGGAGGAAATGGAAAAGATCCGGAGGGCAGACAGAAACTGCAGGCTGGTCAAAGGGCAGGTGTTTCTCTGGCCGGGAGCAGAAAGCTGGGAGGATCTGTGGGATACAGACGGAACGATCCGGGGCTGAAATCCGCAGTAAGTGGCCGGGAGAACGGCCGTCCGGCCGGAGGAACGGTTATCTGTGAGGAGAGAAGCCTGGAAGAAAGCGGTCAGAACAGCCCGGAGGACACAGGAGGTGTGCCGGGAAGAGAAACGTTTGGAGGAAAAGATGAAGAAATTATTGTTTCAGGGAGACAGTATTACAGATTGCTGGCGTACCTCGGAGGCTGAGGACAGCCTGGGACGCGGCTATCCGAAGATGATTGCGCAGGAACTTGCGCGCCGCGGGGAGGAGGTTCAGGTCATCAACCGGGGGATTTCCGGAGATCGTTCTATCGATCTGACCAGACGCTGGGACCGGGACTGCATTCGGTTCGACCCGGATCTTGTGACAATTCTGATCGGGATCAACGACTGCTGGAGAAAGTATGACAGCGGGGATGAGACGACGACGGAGGAATATGAAAGTCATTATGAGTTTCTGATCCGTGAAATCCGGGAGAAAACGCAGGCGGATCTTATTCTGATGGAGCCGTTTGTCCTTCCGGAACCGGCGGACCGGAGAATATGGCGTGCGACACTGGACCCGGAAATCCATGTGGTGCGTAAACTGGCGGCAAAGTATCGGACCGGCTTTGTGCCTCTGGACGGAATCATGAACCAGGCGGGAATCGCCTGCAGGTTTGAAAAGATTGCCGACGACGGCGTTCATCCGACGGAAATGGGACACAGAATCATTGCCGACGCCTGGATGACGGAGTATGAGAAAAGAAAAAAGAAAGGATAAATCCGAAACCGGAGCACTCCGGGGATACTCCGGGGACGGGACGGTTACGCAGAACGGGAAATAAGGAGAAGAGTATGACAGAAAAAGAAATGCAGAAGCTGAAGGAAATCGATGAAGTGATTGCGAAGGGAACGTATCAGGATACCTGGGAATCGCTTCAGCAGTATGAGCAGCCCAGATGGTTTCGGGATGCAAAATTTGGGATTTTTATTCATTGGGGTGTGTACAGCGTACCTGCGTTTGCCAATGAATGGTATTCCAGAAATATGTATATCCAGGGAACTCCGGAATTTGAGCATCATGTGAAAACCTACGGACCCCACAGCCAGTTTGGCTATAAGGATTTTATTCCGATGTTCCGGGCGGAAAAGTTCGATCCGGAAGAATGGATCCGCCTGTTTCAGAAGGCAGGGGCAAAGTATGTGGTTCCGGTGGCGGAGCATCATGATGGCTTTCAGATGTATAAAAGCGAGATTTCTCATTGGAATTCCTTCGAAATGGGACCGAAGCGGGATGTCCTGGGGGAATTGTCTGAGGCGGCCCGCAGAGTGGGGATGGTAAACTGCGCGTCCACCCACCGCATTGAGCACTGGTTTTTTATGAGCCACGGAAAGGAGTTCGACAGCGATATCAGGGAGCCGCTGAAGCGGGGAGATTTTTACTGGCCGTCCATGCCGGAGCAGGATCATCAGGATCTGTTCAGCAAGCCGGAGCCGACACAGGAATTTCTGGACGACTGGCTGCTGCGGACCTGTGAGATCATTGACCAGTACAGGCCGAAGGTGCTTTACTTTGACTGGTGGATTCAGCACCGTTCGGCAAAACCGTATCTGAAAAAGATTGCCGCTTATTATTATAACCGCGCGGAAGAGTGGGGCGAGGAAGTGGCGATCTGTTATAAACATGACGCATTTATGTTCGGAACGGCAGTGGTGGATATTGAACGGGGACAGTTTGCCGATGTGAAGCCGTTCCACTGGCAGACCGATGAGGCGATGGCGACAAATTCCTGGTGTTACACAGATACAAACCAGTATCGTCCGGCCGCGGAGATTCTGCAGGATTTCGTGGACATTGTGAGTAAGAACGGAAACCTTCTGCTGAACGTCGGACCGAAGGCAGACGGAACGATCGCGCAGGAGGAGAAAGATATTCTGGAGGCCATCGGCGCATGGCTGGAGGTCAACGGGGAAGCTATTTACGGCAGCAAGGTCTGGAGAAAATACGGCGAAGGCCCGACAAAAATTGTGGAGGGTCAGTTTGCTGACAGCATCAAGAAAAACTTCACCTCAGAGGATGTGCGCTATATGGTGAACGGAGACTGTCTGTATGCGGCTGCAATGCGCAGCTCGGAGGACGGCGTATACCGTTTTCCGGCAGTTGGAGAGAGGGACGCCTCCCATGCGCCGGAGTTCCACGGTATTATCCAAAGCGTTGAGGTTCTCGGTTTTCCGCAGAGCAGTCTTCAGTGGACCAGAACGGAAGAGGCGCTGGAGCTCCGTACCACCGGTATCCAGAGCGACGCACCTGTGGTCTTCCGGATCCGGCTGGAGTAAGGGGAACCTTCTGTACGCATACTGCCATACAAAATATATGCAAATAAAATTCTAGAAGCACAACACCAACACAGGCAGT
>ERZ1090868.274-NODE-274-length-28594-cov-10.868951_pt1 | contig 28594 bp, 37 predicted proteins | sample MGYA00478475_ERZ1090868 | MGnify/ENA primary metagenome ERZ1090868 (study PRJEB33644, sample SAMEA5815747) | chicken gut metagenome | biome: Chicken; feature: Gastrointestinal Tract; material: Caecum | place: Ireland | collected 2019-01-01 | study: A study of the...
TTTACTCAGGGCTGCTCTTTTTCTCGCTCTGAATCTGATACTTTCCTAAAGAATTATACAATGCGGGAGTTGGTTTGAAAATAGAAGAAGCATAAGTTTCACTGCGAAATGATAACAGTTCAGATGCAGATTCTATACATTCCCAGCTGTCTTCCGACTGCGCTGACCGGGCCTTGCGTCCATCTCAGTTTTCTTCTGATGTTTGGATCAAAAGAGACGCTGTATTTCGATAGGCCTTTATATAGAGAACCGCAGATTTCCTTCGGCGGGATGGTTCAGACAGCAAATACCCCACAGATCTGCCGCCTTATAGAAATGATAATGCAACAGGTCAGCCGACCGGACTGTTACATGACAATGGCGTTATTCTGTGGGGCTTTATCAAAAAACTATGTGATGGAACAGCGATGATGTATGCCTGATAGGATCAGCAGGAGATTGCATCATCCATGGTATATCCTTCCAGGGAGTTTTCTTTTACCTGGATGCAGATATAGCTGATACCGGTGTCTTCAGCAGCGAAAAACTGACGTTTTGCTGCCGGTGAAATGCGCAGCCAGTCGCCGGCCGTCAGTTCTACGGTCTCTTCGTCGATCACTGCTTTGCCTTTTCCTTCGAGTATTCCATAGATTTCTTCATTGTTTTTGTGGGCATGTACGAAAGGTACGCATCCGCCAGCCGGAAGTCGATTGATGCTGATTTCTGCACCGGTTAAGGAAAGTTTGTCGTGAAGTTCTGTTCTTGCATCATTGGAAACGCTTACTTTGTTATAACTGCTCATTTTTCTACCTCCGAATATTTGTATTGCTTTGTTGAAATGATCTTTGTTACATCTCAGATTATAGCATCACATAAATGTAATGTCAATGGTTACAACAAAAAATTTAAAATGTGGTTACAGTTCAGCTGGCTGACCTGTAACAAAATGTGCAGCGGTTTCATTGCACAAGTTGTTATAAATATATGGTGTGTGTACAGCCCGGTTATTGTAAAGTGAACTTTCGTCAAAAGTATGATATACTTTTGATAATAATATTGGTACCGGAGGAGGAGAATTATGGCAGACCGAGCGAAATCTACCAAGGAAATTACGAGAGAGTATTTTGACAGTATGATACTGGAAATGCGTCTGATCGACAGTGTGGTGCCGGACACAGAACTGGAATTGTACGGAGAAAAATTTCAAACGCCGATCATGACAGCGGCGCTTTCCCATCTGGGGAAATTTCATCCGGATATGCCGGGAAGTATGGTCCAATATGCATCCGGCGCCCGGATGAGCGGGGCAGTTCACTGGATCGGCATGGGGAGCGACGAAGAGTTTGAGGCGGTGACGGCGACCGGAGCCCGGACGATCCGTATCATTAAAACGTAAAGTCGTCGGCGGACCTGAAAAGATATGTGGAGACTGCAAAGCTGCCTTTCATTATCAAAGGAGTGCTGAGTGTCCGCGATGCAGTGAAGTGCCTGGAGATAGGGGCCAAGGGAATTGTGGTATCCAATCATGGCGGGAGACTGAACGGTACGCTGCCGCCTCTGGCGGTATTGCCCGGGATTGTAAAAGTGATCGATGGACAGATTCCTGTTTTTGTGGATTGTGGAATTTGTTCGGGAATGGATGCTTATAAAGCGCTTGCGCTGGGAGCCACCGCTGTCAGCGTCGGCGGCCATCTGATCCCATACATAAAAAAAGGCGGCGGGGAAGGCGTCGCGTCACGGATCCTGGAAATGACAGAGGAACTTCGGGGTGTGATGGCATATACTGGTGTGAGGACTCTGAAAGAGTTTGACGCGTCTGTCATTCACAGAATTTGACAATGCTTTCTATATTTCGTTACAGTTTGTGCAGATTACAGAAATGAATTCTCAAACACACATAGGGACTGTAGGATGTCTCTTTCACAGATGCTATCGATATTTAGTCAGCCGGATGGACGCTGGTGGAAATAACTGTCCGGCTGGCTGAACGGATATCGGAAGGTAATGGTCAGAAAGCATCCGTAATTGCGCCGCCATCCTTTTTATGGTAAACTGAGAGAAATATAGCCGCCGGGAGCGTTTACTGTGCAGAAAAATGTCCGGGACCGGATGCCTGAAAGGCGAGGCTCAGAGCGCTGAGCGGTAAAAAAATGTTACAGGAGTTTTCAATATGCCAGTTTTTGATTTTAAGAATTCACCGGATGGTTCCAGAGAACCTGAATGTACCTATGAAGTTTTTTTTACCAGCGAATCCCAGGCGGATGCGGAGCATCCGATCCTGGTGCTGGATAACCGGGAGGGAAAACTGAAACACCATTCCAGCGGTGTTTTTACAAATCCTATCCGCCGGACTGCGTTTGAGTTCAAGGAAGAGGATGGCAGTACGGTCAGCGCGGATATCCTGCGGATCGATGCAAGGTTTGTAAGTTTGCTGAAGTGGATGGGAGAGAATCACATTAATGTGCGTCTTTCCGGGGCGCTCCGGGAAAACGAGTATGTGGTCTATAAGATTCGGGAGATCGCATTCGGCGGCGGAGTAAAGCTTTCGGCGGAGGACGGATTTCTGCAGTTTATGATCGAACGGCTGCTAGCCAGCGACGCGCCTTCCGAAGAAGTGCCGGATGAAGATGAGGACGAAACCGGTGACAGCATGAAGCTGACCAGTATCCAGAGTATCTCTGATTTTGTCGCATGTGCCGGGAGAACGCTGCCGGATAATATCCGTTTATGGGCCAGAAGAAATCTGGCGGTTGCCCGTTCCCATGAAGTCTCCGCGGAGGAACGCCGTCATGCGCAGCGCGCTCTTTCCATTATGATGAACATTCAGTGGAAAGGAAATTATTTTCATGCGATCGATCCTGTGGAGGCGCGGCGTATCCTGGACGAGGAGCTATACGGCATGGAGCAGGTAAAGCAGCGGATCATTGAGACGATCATTCAGATCAACCGTACCCACACACTGCCCGCCTACGGACTTCTTCTGATCGGGCCGGCCGGTACCGGAAAATCCCAGATCGCCTATGCTGTTGCGCGGATCCTGAAACTGCCCTGGACGACGCTGGACATGAGTTCCATCAATGATCCGGAGCAGCTGACGGGAAGCTCCAGAATTTATGCCAATGCCAAACCGGGGATCATCATGGATGCGTTTTCTATGGCCGGAGAGTCGAACCTGGTTTTTATCATCAACGAGTTGGACAAAGCGGCTTCCGGAAACGGAAAAGGAAATCCGGCGGATGTCCTTTTGACTTTGCTGGACAATCTCGGGTTTACCGACAATTATATGGAATGTATGATACCTACCGGCGGTGTATATCCGATCGCGACGGCCAACGATAAGGACCAGATCAGCGCTCCGCTGATGTCCAGATTTGCGGTGATCGAGCTTCCGGATTATACGGACGAAGAAAAGAAGGTCATTTTCTCACAGTATGCGCTGCCGAAGGTGCTGAAGCGCATCGGTATGAAGGAAAATGAGTGTGTACTGACGCCGGACGGACTGGATGCTGTGATTGAACTGCACAGTAACACCAGCGGAATCCGTGATCTGGAGCAGGCGGCGGAACATCTTGCCGCGAACGCACTGTATCAGATTGAGGTGGAACAGGTAGATTCGGTGGCCTTTGACGCAGAGATGGTGCGGGCGCTGCTTTCGTGACGTAGAATGGTAAAGAAACAATAGAGAAGGAAGCCTGCAATGATGCATTGAGGTGTCTGCGAGGTATGAGAAGGTCTTCGGAAAAGGGGAATCTTATGAAATTGATCAACGCAGGTTCATTAAATTATGACACAACCTACTATGTGGAGCATATTGTCAGACCGGGAGAGACGATCGCGGCGGACCGGACGGAAACCGCCTGTGGAGGGAAGGGACTGAACCAATCGATCGCTGCCGCGAGCGCCGGGGCGGCAGTGTATCATGCAGGGATTGTGGGAGAAGACGGAGCAGATTTGATTCAGGCTGCGAAAGAGCGGGGTGTGAACACTGCATGGATCCGCACACTTTCCGGGCGCGCGAGCGGAAGAGCGGTGATCCTTCTGGATCGATCCGGACAGAACAGTATTATCGTGTACGCGGGAACCAACCATGCGTTTGACCGGGAGTACCGACGGGAAATCCTGACGCAGGCGCAGCCGGGTGATCTGCTGCTTCTGCAGAATGAGATCAACGATGTACCGGAACTTGCCGCAGAGGCGAAAGAAAAGGGAATGCAGATCGTCTGGAATCCTTCTCCGTTTGTTGCGGAATCGGTGGAACAGATGATGCCTCTGACGGACTTTCTTTTTATCAATGAAGTGGAAGGCGGGCAGCTGACAGGAGAGACGGAGCCGCTGAAGATCCTGGATCGGTTGAAAAATATGGAGCATGATATGGAAGTGGTTCTGACGCTAGGTGAGGCAGGCGCGTATTATCAGGACAAGGAAACGAGGATCTTTCAGAAGAGTTATCCGGTGAAGACGGAAGATACAACAGCGGCCGGCGATACGTTTACCGGTTATTATCTGGCGGAAAAAATGAGCGGAAAAAGGCCGGAGGATTGTCTGAAAATCGCCTGTGCAGCGGCTGCTTTGGCGGTGACCAGAAAAGGAGCGGCGCCGTCGATTCCGGTGCGGAAAGAAGTTGTGGAATTTTTTGCGTTTCCTTGACGCTTACGATATCGTCGGACAGGCTGTCAATGCAATGGTGATCTGCAGGGCATTTCGTTCCGGAAGTGATTCACGGTTTGGATGCATCTGCGATACTATAGAAGGGTTACCGATAGCTGAAAAATATCACGCGGGAGAATGTCGCGCAGAAGGAGATGGAGAAAAAGTGAAACGGAGAGTTTTTTTGATCGTGCTCGACAGCTTTGGAATCGGTTATGAACCGGATGCGGACGATTTCGGAGACCGGGGAGCCAATACACTGAAAACAATTATGCAGTCGGAACAGTTTCGGGTTCCGGCGATGGAAAAACTGGGACTGTTTGCCATCGACGGTACCCCGGAGGGGAACGTTCCGGATCCATTGCTTGGTTCTTTCGGGCGGCTTCAGGAACAGTCCAGGGGAAAGGATACGACGGTCGGACATTGGGAGATCGCCGGGGTGATCTCTGACCGTCCGCTGCCGGTTTATCCCAACGGATTTCCGGAGGAAGTGATCCGTGAATTTGAGAAACAGACAGGGCGTAAGGTACTGTGCAACCGTCCATATTCCGGTACGGAGGTCATTGCACGCTATGGGGAAGAACAGATGAAAACAGGCGCGTTGATCGTCTATACGTCTGCGGACAGTGTCTTCCAGATCGCGGCACATGAGGATGTCGTTCCGCCGGAACAGTTGTATGAGTACTGCCGGATCGCCAGGGAGATCCTTCAGGGAGAACACGGGGTCGGACGGGTGATCGCCCGGCCGTTCATCGGTGTCCCGGGAAATTTTGTCCGTACATCGGGAAGACATGATTTTTCTCTGGCGCCTCCGAGGGATACAATGCTGGATCTTCTTCGGCGGCAAGGGTATCGGACGATCAGTGTGGGAAAGATCAGCGATATCTTCGCAGGAAGAGGAATCGACGAGAGTCATCCCACTAAAAGTAATGCAGACGGAATGCAGACGACGATGGAACTCGCCGGGGCAGAGTTTGAAGGACTCTGCTTTACGAATTTGGTGGATTTCGATATGCTGTACGGGCATCGCAACAATATCGACGGTTATGCGGCCGCAGCTACGGAATTCGACCGATGGCTGCCGGGATTTATGGATCGGATGCGGGATGGAGACATCCTTATGGTCACCGCAGACCACGGATGTGATCCCGGTTTTCCGGGAACAGATCACACCAGAGAATATATTCCGCTGATGATCTGCGGCAAGGACATCCGGCAGGGAGTGAACCTCGGCACCCGGAAGACGTTTTCCGATATCGCTGCGACGATCCTGAATCTGTTCGGGATTCATGACGGAGTCTCCGGCGAAAGTTTTTTGGAAAAGATCCTGCGTAGCAGCTGCCGGTAATTGTCTCATTCGTGGAACGACTGCCTGATTTGAAGGCCATATAACTGGTACAGAAAATACATGAGGATGCATGGGAGTCTGCTTTTTCCGTCAGAAAAACCGGAAAAAGTGAGAAAAAAGGGACTATTTTGTGCAGAAAAAGTGTCATAAATGCAATGGCACTTTTTTTGTGCGCTCATATACTGATAAGGAAGAAGAAATCAGACGGAAAGGAGAGAAGATGGAAAACTATCGTATGAACTGTAACTGTTCCTGCAGTATCGGAAATTCGATGGCCGGCAGGCAGAACATGTGCCGTCAGAAGGAGGCTCCATGGGAGAAACCGGTAGATAAACTTCCTTTGGCGATGGGTTATGTGCCGATGCAGCGTTTTGGCCAGACCTATGATCTGCGGACAGGACTCCAGGCCGGGACGATCTTCCCGGATCTGCATAAACCATTCTGTGGAAAAGGAGGCGCAGGATGTTAATGAGAGGACAGCAGCCAAACAGAGAAAATTTGCTCGCCTGGATCAACCAGGTGAGCTTTGCGGTCAATGAAATGACCCTGTATCTGGATACGCATCCGGACGATGAGGATGCACTGGCATTCTTCCGGGAGAAACTGAAAATGCGCCAGGAAGCGCTGGAAACTTATTCCCGCAATTTCGGCCCTCTGACCATCGATACTGCCAACGACAATATGAGCCGTTCCTTTGAATGGGTACAGCAGCCATGGCCATGGGAACCGTCCAGGAAAGGAGGGTGCAGATAATATGTGGAATTATGAAAAACGACTGCAGTATCCTGTCAACATCAAAACTCCAAATGCCAAGATCGCCCAGATTATTATGAGTCAGTACGGAGGTCCCAATGGCAGATGGTGAGAAACAGTTCTGCTGGCGCAACTGCTGCATGGCGACGATCTCTCCGGGTAATTTTCCTTGACAGGCAGAGGAAAAGCCTTTAAAATTTTAACACATGTGTCAAAAGTCAAAATCCTGCAGAAATAAATAATGCAGAGGATTCTTTTTTTTCGTATATTTGCGACATAGAGACAGGAATCCATGATATAATATGCAAAAGAATACAGAGGGAATGGAGAAAGGAGATGTTATATGCTGACGATTCAGGAATATGTAAAAGCGGAAAGCCTGGAACAGGCTTATGAACTGAATCAGAAAAAGACGAACCGGATCATCGGCGGAATGCTCTGGATGAAAATGAGTCCGCTGAATATCCGGACGGCCATTGACCTGTCCGGTCTCGGTCTGGATCAGATTGAGGAAACGCCGGAGGAATTCCGTATCGGCTGTATGGTGACGCTGCGCCAGCTGGAGACTCATCCGGGACTGGCGGCTTATACCAAAGGGAGCATGAAGGAAAGTCTGCGCCATATCGTCGGAGTGCAGTTCCGGAATCTTGCGACGGTGGGAGGAAGTATTTACGGCAGATTCGGGTTTTCTGATGTGCTGACAGAATTTATGGCGCTGGGAGCGGAAGTGGAGATGTTTCAGGCGGGCCGGATGTCGCTGGAGGAGTTCGCCAAACTTGGCTATGACAAGGACATCCTTGTGCGGCTGATCCTGAAAAAAATCCCTCAGGACAGTGTGTATCTTTCCATGCGGAATACGCGGACAGATTTTCCGGTGCTGACCTGTGCGGTGACTCGACGGGAAGGAAAAACAGGTGTATTTATCGGCGCGCGGCCGGGCCGGGCAGTGGCGGTTTATGATGCGGACGGTCTGCTGAAAAGCGGGATCACGGACGCTTCGTCCCGGGAATTCGCTGCCTATGCAGCAGAACATATCGTGACCGGTTCCAACAAAAGAGCACAGGCAGAATACCGGACACATCTGGTAAAGGTGCTGACCCGCAGAGCCTGTCAGCAGCTGGGAGGTGAAGCAAAATGAAAGTGACAGTGACAGTAAATGGAAGAAAAATCCAGGAAGAGATCGCCTGCGACCTGCTGCTGATCGATTTTTTGCGCAGTCATGGATGCATGAGCGTGAAGCGCGGCTGCGAGACCTCCAACTGTGGTCTGTGTACGGTGATCATGGACGGGAAACCGGTCCTGTCCTGCTCTGTGCTGACGGCAAGGGTGGACGGCCATACCGTCGAGACGCTGGAGGGACTGCAGGAGGAAGCGGAAGAGTTCGGAGCATTTATCGCTGATCAGGGGGCGGAGCAGTGCGGCTTTTGCAATCCCGGCTTTATGATGAATGCACTGGCTCTGTTCCGGGAGATTCCTGACCCGGATGTGGACGAGATCCGGGAATATCTTTCCGGCAATCTCTGCCGATGTTCCGGATACGAAGGACAGCTGAGGGGGATTCTGAACTTTCTGGAATGGAAAAAGGAGGTGAAGCGATGAGAGCAGTCAGCCAGCCTGTGAGAAAAAAAGACGCGATGTCGCTGGTTACAGGAAAACCGGTTTACATGGACGATCTGATCAACCATGAAAACTGTCTGATCGTCAAAGTCCTGCGCAGTCCTCATGCCAATGCCATGGTGGAGAGTGTACAGAAGACGGCGGCAGAAAAGGTTCCTGGCATCGAGGCGATCTATACCTGGGAGGACGTGCCGCAGCAGCGGTTTACGATGGCAGGCCAGACCTATCCGGAACCAAGCCCCTACGACCGGCTGATCCTTGACCGGCATGTAAGGTATGTGGGGGATCCTGTCGCGATTGTGGCGGGCGACAGTGAAAAAGCCGTGGACAAAGCGCTGAAATTGTTGAAAGTAAAATATCAGGTTCTGGAACCGCTCCTGGATTTCCGCTGCGCGAAGGACAATGAGATCCTGGTGCACCCGGAGGATAACTGGAAATCTCTGTGTCCGGTCGGGGCGGACAATAAAAGAAATCTCTGTGCGTCAGGGGAGAGCGGAGACGGTGATATCGAGGCGGTCCTCAGCGACTGCGACGTTGTGCTGGAGCGCACCTACCACACGAAGGCCTGTCAGCAGGCGATGATGGAAACTTTCCGAACCTACTGTTCCATCGATGCATACGGGAGACTGAATGTACTGAGTTCCACACAGATCGTCTTCCATGTCCGCCGGATCCTGTCCAACGCCCTGGGGATTCCCAAGTCGAAGATCCGTGTGTCAAAAGCAAGGATCGGGGGCGGTTTCGGCGCAAAGCAGAGCGTTGTCTCGGAAGTGTTCCCGGCGTTTGTCACCTGGATGACCAAAAAACCTTCGAGGATGATCTATACCCGACGTGAGAGCCAGACGGCGTCTTCGCCCCGCCATGAGATGGAAGTCACGGTGCGGCTCGGCGCGATGAAGGACGGAAGGATCCGGGGAATCGATGTGTACACCCTTTCCAATACGGGCGCTTATGGCGAACATGGTCCGACAACGGTTGGTCTGTCCGGCCATAAATCGATTCCGTTGTATGGAACACCGGAGGCGCACCGCTTCCGTTATGATGTGGTTTATACAAATGTTATGTCCGCCGGGGCTTACCGCGGTTACGGCGCGACACAGGGAATTTTTGCGCTGGAGACTGCCGTAAATGAGCTGGCGACGCAGCTGCACATTGATCCTGTAGTGATGCGTGAGATCAATATGGTGCGGGAAGGCCAGGTCATGCCGGCATACTACGGAGAACAGACGAACAGCTGTGCGCTGGATCGTTGTGTGGAACGTGCAAAACAGATGATCGGGTGGGACGATAAATATCCGTGCCGTGATATGGGGAACGGAAAAGTACGCAGCGTAGGAATGGCCATGGCGATGCAGGGATCCGGAATCGCAGGTGTGGACGTCGGTTCCGCGACGATTAAGATGAACGAGGAAGGGTATTACACGATGATCATCGGCGCAGCGGATATGGGTACCGGATGCGACACGATCCTTGCCCAGATGGCGGCGGAATGCCTGGATTGTCCTGTGGATGCGATCACTGTTTTTGGCGCGGATACTGATGCGTCGCCGTATGATTCCGGTTCCTATGCTTCCAGTACGACGTATGTAACCGGAAAGGCTGTGGAAAAAGCCTGCCAGAAGCTGAGAGAGAGGATCCTGGAAAAGGGAGCGGAACTTCTGAAGTGCAGTCCTTCAGAAGTCGAATTTGACGGTGAGAAAGTTTTTTGTACGAAAACCGGCGATTCGGTCGATCTGAAAGCGATCGGAACCAGCGCGATGGACGGAAACCGGACGGCGCTGGAAGTGACGGAGACCAACAGTTCACCGTTCTCTCCGCCGCCGTTTATGTGCGGAATGGCGGAGATTGAACTGGACAAAGAGACCGGACAGGTGGACGTTGTCGACTATGTTGCAGTCGTCGACTGCGGAACCGTAGTCAATCCGAATCTGGCACGGGTGCAGACAGAGGGCGGGATCGCCCAGGGAATCGGAATGGCGCTTTTTGAAAATATCCAGTACAGCGAGCGGGGACATCTATTCGAAAATTCGTTAATGCAGTATAAAATTCCAACCAGAGAGGATATCGGAAAGATCCGGGTGGAATTTGAGAGCAGTTATGAGCCTACAGGTCCGTTTGGAGCGAAATCCATCGGTGAGATCGTGATCAATACCCCCTCCCCGGCGATCACACAGGCGATTTACAATGCGACCGGACACTGGTTCCGGGAACTTCCGATCACCCCGGAGAAGATAGCGATGGTGCTTGCGGATGATTGATCTGATCTTGCTGGCGGCCGGAAACAGCCGCAGATTTCGGGAGTCCGGGCGGGGCAACAAGCTTTTGAATCCATGGAAAGGCCGTCCGATGTACCGGACGGTTCTGGAAAGATGGAAGGAAGCATCAGAGGGAATGCTGGACGGAGGCGCGGTCTATGTGGTATCCAGGGAATATGAGATCCTGGAAGCGGCAGAGCAGTACGGCATGATCCCCGTGTACAGTCCCGAGAGTGCGCAGGGGATTTCCTGGTCCGTCCGCAACGGACTCTGCGCGGCAAGAAGGCAGACTCCGGAGCGGACCGGCAGGCAGGCGGATCACTATGTTTTTGGCGTTGCCGACCAGCCGATGCTGACTGCGGCTACCATCCGGCGGTTTCTGGAAAAAGTCCGGGCTTCCGTCTATGCCTGTCTGGCCTGGGAAGGGCAGACAGGAAATCCCGTGGCCTTTCCGGAAAAAGCGGCGGAAGAACTGCTGGGCCTGGAAGGCGACAGCGGCGGAAAGAAGGTTCTGCGGCGTCATCTGGAGGAATGCACGATGGTTTCTGCCGCGCGTGCGGAAGAACTGAAGGATATCGATACATTGGAACAGCTGCAGGAAGCGGAGCAGGAAATGCAGCAGAACCGTTGATGACAATGCAGGAAAATCAACGGCGGAATACAAACTGCAGGGTATTTTTTGCGCGATCAAAAATAATACGGGAAAAAATCAGGCGGAGCAGTTCATTGGACTCTGAGATGGTGAAAAGGCCGGAGTCCAGAAGACGTGCAAGTCCCTGAAGGTTCCAGGAAAAAGAAGGATAGGAGAGATCAGAAACTCCGGGTCCTTCTTTTTCTGTTTCTTTTAATGCAGCAATCTTCTGCTGGATCTCCTGCTTCCGCAACCGGTATTCTTCCAGGGAATCTGTCCCTGATTCGTAGGCCAGACGGAGCCGCTCCAGCCGTTTTTCCTCCATTTGTATCTGTTTCCCGACGGAAGGGGAGCGCCAGATCTTCTTTGCCTTCGGATGCGGTGCAGGTTCGGATTCCGAAACACGGACAAGGGCAGACGGTGAAACGGTTCCGGCCAGCGGAAGAGGACAGTCTTTCACTGCCCGGAGAATTGCCGGCCGCAGGAATTTCAGTGAAATATAATGGCTGCTCAGGCAGCGGCCTTTTGTGTAAGAACTGCATTGAAGCGCGCGGCCCCGGCTGGCGGAAACCAGAGAGGAGCCGCAGGCACTGCACAGGACGAGACCGGAAAAGAGGGTTTCTGTGTTTGGCGTGTGTTTGGAAGAACTTTTCGGGGAACCGAAGGGAGAGCATTCACGGTACAGATCCAGCCTTTTCTGGACTGTACGGAAGAGTTCTTCCGTGATCAGAGGAATGTGCGGGGCGGAAACCACCTGAACATCCTGTCCCCGATAGAAGCGGTCGGCGGCATGTGAACTGGCTGTATTTGATCCGGAGATTTTGACGTCGCCGATCCGCCGCCGGAGTTTTCCGGTGTAAACCGGATTGGAAAGGATATATTCCACTGTCCTGCTCTCGAACAGATTTCCTCTCGAAGTACGGATCCCGGCGTCGTTCAGCCAGGCGGCGATCCGGCGGAGAGAGAATCCCTGACTGTATTTCTGAAACATCAGAGCCACAAAAGGCGCAGTCTCTTCGTCAGGTTCGAAACAGGAGTCCCCCATCCGGTAGCCGAACGGAGGGATAGAGACCGTCTGGCCGCGGGAGAATTTTTCATTCATTCCCCGGCGGACTTCTCCTGCCAGGTTCAGGGAATAATATTCGTCCATCGCTTCCAGGAGAGCTTCGACGAGAATAGAAGTCGGATCGTCGGACAGCGGTTCCGATACGGAGATCACATCGATTCCGCACTCTTTCTGCAGCATGGATTTATACAGAATACTGTCCTGACGGTTTCGGGCAAAGCGGGAAAACTTCCAGACGAGGATCACCTGGAAAGGAGCGGGACGCTTGCGTGCTGCGGCGATCATCTGTAAAAAGGCGGGACGTTTGCTGGCACTGCGGCCGCTGATTCCTTCGTCCATATAGATCTGGTCTCCGGGAATGGTTATCTGATGCTGAGCGGCGTACTCACGGATCTTCTTCAGCTGACTGTCGGGCGAGAATTCCAGCTGGTCCTCCGTGGACACCCGGATATAGGCGGCGCCTGTCATAAAGACTCCCCCTGAATGTCTATAATTATGATATAACTTATGGTTTTGGAGGAAGGCTTATGACCGTCGGGAAAAGAATCGTCGTTGAAAGAGAACAAAGGATCAGGATGCGAGAATCAGGGGAGTAGAAGATCAGACAGATAGAAAATGTAAAAATCCATGGGAGGAGAAAATTGGACAGCAGGAATCAGAGACAATCTCCAAAAAGGAAATCGCAGCAGATCTGTTTTCTGGCAGAGAATACCGCTCAGGGAGCAGCCCCGATTCCACTGACTTCACTTACGGAAAAAGAGCGCAGAGAACTGGCGGGTGAGATCAGCGGCAGGATCGACGGATGGCTGAAGGAATATCTGGGGCAGAATCCGGACAAACAAAAACAGGCGGCGCAGTATCTGAAACGGGAATAGGATCCGATGGAAAAAGAGTGATCTGAAGTGATGGGGAATAATTATCCCCAAATGGAATTGGGAGGTCCGGATGGAGAGATGGGCGCATCGATGCGCTATCTGTCGCAGAGATTCACGGCGCCGAACAGGACTGTGATGGGAGTTTTGACGGATGTCGGCACGGAAGAATCCGCCCACAGAGGATAGACATAAGATGATGAGAGGTCAAAGCCGCATTTCGTCAAGCTATTGAGGAATGCGGCTTGACCATTCAGATCAGAGTATTTTTGGATAAATTGTCAGTGAAAAAGTAATATCATCTGCATGGCCACGAGCATTCTTTTTCGTTTTGGTATAGACGATCTTTTCTACCAGTTCTTTCAGAACGCTATTCCGTGTCTGAATATCCCATTCCCAGTAATGCTCCAGAATATGACGACAGCGGGGAACAAAATTTTCCCGGCGTTCCAGTATCTGGCGTTCTTTTTCGATTTCTTCTTCCAGTTTCTGGATGATAGCGGAGCAGTCAAGGGTCTTTTTGCGAAGTTCTTCGGAGCGTTCCAGGAAAACTTCGGAGGTATACACGCCCTGTTCCAGAAAGTCATACAGGCGTGTCTTTTGTTTGGTAAACTGCTCCAGTTCCTCCTGGCGGTTTTTCAGAAGAGTTTCTTTCTGCATTATTTCCTGTGTTGCATTGTCATCCTTCAGATCTGTATTCAGTTCGTAACGCTCCAAAAGGTTCCATAAGCCTTGAATGACAGCCGATTCCACCAGTTCCAGGCGACTGGAGACGTTGGAGCAGGAAGTGTAAGCACACATCAGAGAGTCTTTTCTGGCGTCAGAGTAGGGACGCCGTACCATGGATCGGCCGCAATTCCCACAGTATACAATCCCGGACAGCGGATTTTTTATGGTATTTCTGCAGTTGACAGGGCGTGGTGGATTTTTAGAACGTATTTTTTGTGCCGTGTCATATAACTCGGTCGAAATGATGGCCGGATGCCGGCCATCTTGAATGATATAATCATCGTTGCGTGGTCGTTGAAGAATCACAGTACCATCAATGATTTTTTTCTGTGTTTTTCTACGGTTCCAGCGTACTTTACCAATGTATGCAGGGTTAGAAAGAATCTCCCGAATCGATGATGGCGACCAGTCATTTCGAAACCTGGATGGAATTCCAAGATTATTAAGTTTACGTGTGATTTTAGATACACCAAGACGTTCACCATTATCACCATTCACATACCAGTTAAAAATCATTTGGACTACGGCAGCCTGTTCTGGAATAGGTTTAAGTGTCCATCCTTTTTCATTTGGAAGTTTTACCCGCATATACCCGTAGGGGGCTTGGTTACCGACGAACTTTCCTTCGTTGACACTGGAAATACGTCCGTTGTTCAAGCGTCGTTTAATGGTCTTATACTCACGCCGGCTCATAAAAAGTCCGAATTCGAAATATTCTTCATCAAATTCGTTTTGGGGGTCATAGATCTTTGTTGGAGTAATAATTTTTGTGTCCGAAAACTGGAATGCCCGGGAAACAATTCCCTGATCGATGGTATCACCGCGGGCCAGACGTTCCACCTCCACCACCAGGACGCCGTCCCACATACCGTTTTCCACTTCATGGAGCAGCTGCTGCATGCTGGGGCGGGCAGAGATCGTCTCGCCGGAGACTACCTCCCGATAGATGGATTTGATGGAAATATGCAGGCGCCGCGCCAGATCCATCAGAATCTTTTCGTGGCGGGCCAGTGTTTCGCCTTCGCCGCGCTGTTCGGCTTCACGATCAGCGCGGGATTTGCGCAGATAAATACAGTATTCTCCGTATTCATTCAGCATTGAGTATCATCCTCCTTATTTGATTGTATGACTTGATCAGCAGTCAGTGAACTGCATAAAGGTACAAAAATGACAACCGGGAGCGAACAGCAGTTCTGCTTGCGACGGTTGCCTGGAGATGATACAATATGTATTGGATTTGGGGATGTATCATCTCCGAAGAGTGGGATTGCCGCTCCGGTGTTGGCGCACTGGGGCGGTTTTTCAATAGTAACAAGATAGACAGCTAAAGTAGTCAAAGCTTTTTAAATATCAGTCTCATTTTTATGAATCGGCTGCTTGGGAGCCTTTGTACGCATTCCATCTATATGTTCAAATAAGTCATCCTTTATTTTAGTGCGCATTGGGTCAAGAATAAAATCGATCCCTTCTCTCCGGGCTTGTTTCGCGGCCGGTACAAAATCACTGTCTCCAGAAATTAGAATAATTCGGTCTACCTGCTTTTTGAAGGTCACGGAAGCGATATCCACACCTATGCGCATATCCACACCCTTTTGTTTTATGTCAATAGCAAAGTCAGCTTCTGTCAAATCGTCTATAGTCATTGTTTTATTCAATAATTTTCGCATTGTTGCTGGTTTGATATTATAGCATGCTTGTTCTTCTGCCAAGCGGCCCATTCTAAGAGCAAACTTTCTTTGATGCATTAACTCCTGAAAAAACTTATTTGCCCATTCGTATTGTTCAGATTGCGACAAATCTATTTGCTTTTTTAATAACGGATGATATATACGTTTGGATGAAGGGGGACAATCATAATAAAAAATACGGTATAGTTCGGCACCGGCTTTTTCTTCTTTGATATGTCTTTTACAATAATCAACTAATTCATGTGCGCGTTCTTCAGGGGATAAGTCACCCCAGAAATAAAACGCTCTTTTTCTGTAAAATGCTCCATCAACCATGATTGCAGTTTTTATCATAAGTAAATCTCCTTAAATACAAAAATACCCTTGGGTTCGTCACGTCCCTTATAGTGGGAGGAGTACTGCCAAGGGTATACTTTACTTAGTAACTGATGTTACATCTATAATGTACGCCAAAAGCAGCAAAAAGTCAACCCATTTAAACGAAAATTAGTGAAATTAACAGGATGTAAAAAGAATCATCATATGTACACCTAGGCATCCCCTCCTGTCCAAGACTCAGGCGAGGAACCACAGCCGTCCTATTGGCTGCCCATGTAAGAGCAATAAATTTCTATTCTGATGCTGCAGCATCAGCCATGGAAGTGGAATCTCCGCTTTCAATCACTTCACCGGTATCTTTGTTTATAAAATTGACAACGGTTTTGATTTCTGTTTCTGGAACAGCGTTTAGCGCCTGGTACATATTCCCCATGACATAAAAGGATATTGATGCAAAAGACTGAAATCCACCGTAGGTTGCCGGATCTACATTAACATCAAAAACGGTCACATCATCATTGTAAGTAATGGAGTCAAAAGATGGATAGTTTTCATCATCAGCAAGAAGATCGTTAATGGATTCATCGATAGAGACCTTGATAGAATCAAGCAGTTCCTGATGTGCTTCCTTTGTCATTTTCATTGTGATGGATCCGTCAGCATTTTCTGTGATATCTGTGACACCATGAGCCTTTGCTTCTTCGGTGAGTTCTGTATTATCAGAATCATTCAGGAGTGATTCGGGGATGGTCACTTCCACACTGAGCAGATTTTTTTCAGCAGATAATTCGGATTCTTCAGACTCAGTATTTTCAGAACTTTCCGCAGATACTGCCTGAGAAGATTCGGAAACAGAACTTTGCGGAGCAGTATTATCATCGGATCCGCCGCAAGCCGTCATGGAACAGCATAAACATAAGGATAATAAAACAGATACAATTTTCTTTTTCATACACTACACTCCCTCATATTTTTGGATAAATTATAATCATCGATTATATCATTTACTACTAATTCAGGCCATATTATATGGACAATCTCTCGACGGAATTAAAACCACCTGTTTTTTTGAAATTCATATTGTGATCGAACGATTCGGTAAAATCAGAAGCGTCAATCTTATCAAAGTTTGTGTCCATAAATCTTTCTCTCGTAAATCGAACAGAGAGAATGGTTGGTTCTTCATAATGTCCTGTTGCAGTATTTAAAAGATGATCCGTTGCATGCACTAATACAGTATTCACAGGCAGTAGAGCGAAAAGTTCACGTGCGAGTCTGATAGAGCAGCTGCAAACATAATCTTGAGTCATATCGTAATACGCAGTTTTAGTTAATTTCTTTTCAGAAACCTTTCCTGTTTTAGTTAGCGATTTAGATTTTTCTGGTATAACTTTTTCCGATTTTACCATAAATTCTATTTCGATTTTATCCGGGGTATCTGTACCAAACTCAAAGCCGCTACCAAACTCGACTAAATCTTCAAAAGGATTAGAAGTAGCAATCGCCTCATAGTAGGCATCAATGTCGCCCGATAGTATCCTTTTTGCAAAAGCAACACTTTCTTCCCAGCTTTGATATAAATCAGCATCTTTATTTTTGGCTTCAATAATTTGAGATTTCAACTTTGATTTCCGATTTTCTCCGCCCTTTTTAAATATTTTTTCCATAAAATTAGGTTTAAAGTTTTCATAGGCTTCGATAGCTTTATGTTCTTCGGGACCAATATCCTCTTTATTGAATGGCGCATCAGAGTTAGCAATATTCTTCCAATTTACAGGGAGTTCGCACTCTCTGTGGACGTTTTGAATTAATTCGATATAGTTTTCATATTTTTTTACGGCTAATTGATTTGCCTGCAATTCTTCCATTTTAGCCTGCTGTTTTTGCTGCTGAATTGCTGCGCGTTGTGCGTAAGCAGCAGACGTATAGGAACGAGAAGCACTTTTTGTTTTGGCCCCTGATTTCTTTGCACCAGAAGATGAATGACTATAAGAAAGTCCTGTTCCGGGAATTCCGATGGTAGTAGTTCTTCTTCCGCTTGAGTTTAGAGAATATCTACATCCTTTTGTTCCGAAACTGATACCGGCACTTTTATTACTCAGATTAAGTTTCACGCCAGGGGCAATTTTAATACTTTTCCTAAATTTGAGTCCCATGTTTCTTCCTTCTTTCTCTTCCTAAATTGTTTATTTAAACTATTGTGATAAATAGTTACCGAACAAATGTTCGAAAAATGCTTGCGCCTAGAATAGAAGTGATGTAATATAAAAACACAGGAATTTCGAACGTGTGTTTTGCGGTGGGAGGGCAAGGTATGAATGATATCAAAAAATTACTGATTGATTTAATTGAAAAATCAAAGGATATTAAAGCAATATCATTTTTATATGAGATCGCCAAGAAAATCTTGGGCTAGGCGCGAGCCTAGTCCTTTTCTTTTGCAATTTTCTCGGCAATATCTGCCAGTAACTTCCATTCATCTTCCGACAAGCTGCTTAAAACCGACAGTAGCCGTCGTTTAAAAGAATTATCATCCTCTTTGTACACTTCAGCCACAAAAGCTGCTAGTTCCTGATCTTTAGACAGCTTTATATACATGTCACCTGTTCCATACCGAAGCCATTCTTCATTTACTCCAAATTCTCTGCAAATTGAAGTTATTACAGCATCAATAGGAGTACGAAGACCGTTTTCGTATGCGGCAATAGAACCTTGTTTTACTCCTATTCTATCTCCAAAATCGGTTTGGTTTAGACCGAGATCTTTTCGAAGCTGACGTATACGATCTTTCATTAATATCACCTCCGTTCTAAATCGAATTATAGCATAAAAAATATAGCAATGCAATAAATGGGGGGAAGATTATTGACAAATTAATTGCAACGATGTATTATGATATTGCGATGATATAGAAAGGAGGAAAATACATGGCACAGATTAGTGATGTAGGAATGGAGGCTCTGGAACGTCTGAAGATAGTAATTCCCAAAATGACAGACAGGCAGAAGCAGCGCTTTGCGGATGTCGCAGAAGGAATCGCTATCATGGCGGAGTACAAGGAGCAGAAGGAGGATAAGCAGCCAGCGTAGAAAAGGAGGTGAGAGATAAATGCGCGTACAGAAGAACCGATCGATAAGAAAGGATAGGATCACAATTTTAGTAAACGTTAAAGACGCAACTGAAAAAAAGGAAATATTAAAAGAAATGCGAAAGGCGCTTCGAAGATCAAAACGCCTTTCTAGGGACATTGAATATGAACTTATCAGTATTTGAGATTACAGATGTAATTATCAGGCAAAATCACTGCATCAATGGAGTCTACGGCGGTCGAATCCTGGTCTTCGATATATTCGAGATCAATGGATTCTTCCATATCGTCTTCGGCAGGAAGTACAGAGACACTGACATATTCAAATCCATCACTTTGTGCTGATTTCAGACTTTTTAAGAGATCTGAGATTTTGTATACATACATTGGCATATTCTCCTTTCTGTAGATTTGGTTCTGGCGGGAACCTTTAAATACAGTATAGGAGAGTAAACGGTACAAAGCAAGCGAATTGAGCGCTTTATATGGTGAAAAAGAGAAACGGGATGAAAAGTAACCGGCATAAAGGAAGGAGGAAGTAGGGATTTCTTGTTTGAATCTGGATTTCATAAGAATGATAAGCAAGGACAAACAGTTCTGCATACTGATAAAGAAGAGGTGGTGTTATGCAGGTAAAAGAAATTAAGCATGGATCGGGTACCATTCGAATAATGGATGATTGTGCCAAAAAAGATCCAAAAGAAGTTCAGGAAATTATTGATAATGTGTCGAGAACAATTATCAATTACTACAAAAGACAAACCGCTTAGGCGGTGAATCCATGGACAAGCATAAGGAGGTAAAAATTGAAGAATGCAGGTTTAAGTATGGCGATTGCAGGCATGTGGACAGTCTGCCTGTCGGTCGGATTGGAGCCGATAGCGATCAAAGCAGGAATTGTCGGAATGGTGGTTCTGGTAGTCGGACTGGCGATGGTCCTGTACCAGAGTTATCGCGATGAGGAAGAGGAGGAGCAGGAGTCTCAGCGCCAAAGAACCTTTCATAACTGGCTCTATACCACAGATCTGAAGGAGACTGGAAGAGATGAAACAGAAAGAATTTAACGCTCTGAAAGAGCATGTCAGAGAAAAACTGGACAAGCATTGCAAAACGACAGACGGCTATGACTTTGCACTGAAGCTTGTGATCACGCTTATCACATCAAATGCTGGCTCTGAATGGAAAGAGCGAAGCTACACGGAGAGCCAGCTTCAGGAATTATATGATCTGGCCAGGAAATACAAAAAAAGCTCCTGAGAAATGGCAGTTTCTCAGGAGTAGAATCCCGAACAGAAAGGGAATCGGGTAACACCGGTTCCCTTTTCCATAGGTCGGTTTCCTATAAACCCAATCTCAGGATACCACCTGTGAGTAAAAAAATCAAGGGGTGAAATTCCCCTTTCAGGCTTGATAAGCATATTAAACTTACGACCAGGCAGGTGAAAAATGAGGATAAAAAAGCAGTGGAATTTTGACACAAGCATAGAGATTGAGGAAGGGTATACCGGAAGATACGGCGCACCTGGAAAGCCAAGGGAGAAAAAGAGAAAGCCCACGCCGGAGGAAATCCGCAGACAGAACCAGAGAAACCGGGAAAATAACATGCGCCGTCTGATCAAAGCGAATTTTGGAAAGTACGACTGCTGGGAGACGATTACCTACCGGAAAGGCGATCGGCCGACTCCGGAGGAAATGAAAGCAGACATGCAGCGGCTGATCCGGAAGGTGAGAAAGGAATACCGGAAAAGAGGGCATGAACTGAAATACATCCTTCGAATGGAGATCGGAAAGCGCGGTGGTCCTCACATCCATATTCTTGTTAATGCGATCAGTGGGACAGACTATCGAACAGAAGTAATTTTGTCACAATGCTGGGACAAAGGGCATGTAAATTCGAAGACATTATATGAATCCGGCGGATATAAGGACCTGGCCGATTATATCGTGAAAGAGCAGCAGGAGTGGGAACCGGAGAGCCTGAAGCGCTACACGCGGTCACGGAATCTGGAAGTGCCGAAACCAAAGGTCAGAAAATGGAAAGCCAGAAGCTGGCGGGAGCCGAAAGCGCCGGCCGGCTGGTACATAGACAAGGAAACATTTTTTGAGGGAACCAACCCATTTACCGGGAAAACATACAGACATTACATAATGTATCCGCTGAAAGGGGGATCAGGATAATGCGTGAAATAAAAATTTATGTTGAAACCACCTGGAAAGGTCCGGCCCGCCGGGACGGTGTAGCCATGTGGATGGTGGAGATTGCGGATCATGATCAGCCGAGGGCGTGGAAGGGAGTTATCCATGTAGAAAATGGGACGGAAGCACAAGGCACACTGATGGCGCTGATCAACGCTTTCTTCGTGCTCAAAAAGGTATACCCAAGACGGTGTCCCGTCCGAGTATTTACTCAATGCGAACACGTTTTACATACCGTACAGAATCAGTGGCATCTCTGCTGGCAGGAGAATGGGTGGCACAATGCAAAAGGAAAGCCAGTGAAGAATTCAGGATTGTGGATCATGTTGATGGAGCAGATGTCACTGTATATGTATACCTTCGAATCCGGACAGCATGAACATACAGACGCTATGAAAACTGAGGTGCAGAAAGAGTTTAAACAGTGGAAGGAGAAAAGACACAAGGAAGAATTGCTGAAGATCTTGAAAACTGCCACCTGCATTTCTCCCGGAACGGTGTCGGGTAAAAAGTATATTGGTGAGATCCGGCAGGAAGATAATATTTTTTATTTGTATAAGGCACCGCTTGAATATGTTTATGAGACAGAAAAAGATCGAAGAGCAGTGAAGGATTATGAAGAAAACGTTTATGAGCAGTGGAAGGAGCAAACGGAGCATGAATGAACTGCAGGAAGATTGGGCGAACGCCAGAAGCTTCCCTCCCGGAAGCACTCCGGGTGGGAAATATATCGGCGCGATCCGGCAGGGAGATAACATTTTTTATTTCTACAAGACACCGGAAGGCTATGTCTATGAGACAGAGAAGGATCGTCAGATAGAGAAAAAACGTAAGGAAGCGAGGAGAAAACATTATGCCAGGACTTATGTATCCAAAGAGTACGATTAAAAGAAAAAAGAGGAAGAAACATACAAAGAGCATCCTGCAGGAGAAAGAAGATAAAAGATGTTTCCTCTGTATGCTGGAGGGAGATGACCGTATCCAGCAGGTAGAGGAGCACCATATCTATTTTGGCCCGAACCGGGCGGTGAGTGAAGCGAATGGTTTTAAATGCAATCTCTGTCTGAGCCACCATCAGACCGGACCGGATGCCGTACATAAAAACCGGGAGCAGGACCTGCGGTTGAAGCAGATCTGTCAGAAGGAGTATGAGAAAAATCATACACGGGAAGAATTCTGGGCACTGATCGGGAAGAGTTATCTGTGAGAGGAGGATAAGAGAATGTTTGATAAATTTGGAGTTATGACTGCAGAGCAGATCAATCAGGCTGCAGAGGGTTTGTTCAATGAGGGAGATCTGGATGGCCTGCGGGAATTGGCGAAGGAAAACGGCCTGGATCCGGAGATGACGGAACTGTACCTGGAAGGAGAACTTCCAGAGTTGTGCGATGCCGCCACGGCGGCGATCGGAAAACTGGAAATTGAAAAGCAGGAAAAAGATGTTAAGGCATATAACAGTAAGATTCCCGCGGATCCGATCGTAGAGTATCTGAAAGGACAGTGTGAGAAAGAGGAAGTGGCGCTGGCGATCCGCCGGCCGGAGAAGACTCTGCTGAAATGTCTGAAGCATATCGAAACGGAAGCACGGAAGAAAGTAAGCCGGTCGCATCCCTGGCTTTCGGACGTAGCAGTGTATCAGATGGCAAAAGAGTATTACATGGGAGGCAGAAAATGAAGAGGAGAAGATTGTTGAATACACCGACTTGCCCGGAGCCGGAAAAACCGGATCCAGATGTGGTAACTGCTGTCAGCCAGCTGGTGGAGGTGGATGGAAAAATAATTTTGAATATCGATCTCTTCACGGGAGCAGGCCTGCAGGCGCGGTATTTTGCGGATAAAGAAGCTGGAGAGTATAGAAGCTGGGTACAGGAAGAGTGGAGCGGCGCGATTATCCAGAATGTGGCAAGAAAATGTATCGGGTTACCAACGGAATCCTATCGGTTTGGTCTGGAGCCGGTAGAGTGGGCAGAAGAAAAGGACCAGAAAACGGTGCAGAAATATCTTGGAGAGCGTCTTGACTGGTGGCAGGAACGGATAGGGAGCAGGAGATACCAGAAAAAACTGAACCGCCAAAAAGACCGCGTACAGGAGATCATGGATCAGGTGCCGTGCGTCCCGGAGGAGATGGAGCGCTGGATTCGGGAGAAAGTATTCCCGGAAGAATACCTTTTCTTTCGGAAAGGGAAAAAGACATACTCTTATCACTGCACTGCCTGCGGATACCATGGACGGAAAAAGAACGGATGGAAACATAATGAGATGACAGTCTGCCCGAAGTGCGGATGCCGCCTGCAGGCCAAAAGCCGGACGCAGAGAATCGAGAAGAAAGAATTTGTTTATCTTCTTCAGCGCTTTGGGGAGCAGGGGCAGTATATAAAACCGGGAACATGGCTGCCTGTAATCGGTATACTCCAGTGGATTGAGAGAGAATTCGCAGTCATATGCGTCTGGGAAGATGGTAAGAATGAGATCCGTCTGAATGAAGAGATCCGCTGTGTGATTGATAACGGGAAGACATGGGGAAAAGTCTATTATGGCCAGATGTACAATGCGGATGAGTTTGAACAGGATTGGTGGACAAGTAATTCCCTGAATAAGCGTTTCCGTGCGGGTTGGCTGTATCCCAGAACACTTTCGGATGTCCTGCCGGCGGCCGGCCTGGAGAAGTCAGGGCTGAAGGAACTGGCAGAAAAAGAAAAGCTGAATGTGAACCTTTTCATTGTAAAATCCAGAGAAAGAAGCTATATGGAATATCTGGTTAAGAGTGGTTTGACACGACTCGCCGCGGAGATCACCGATCGTTACGGCATTTATGGGGAACCGGAAGAGTTTCAGGGAGAAATCAAAGGACCTGAGAACCTGAAAATCAATGGAGACCGCCGGAACCGGTTAAAACAGATGAATGGAGGAGTAACCGCCTGGCGCTGGCTGGAATATGAGCAGAAGACCGGCCGAAAAATCTCTCAGGAGACGCTGGAATGGTTGCAGGAGAAGGATGTATCATCCAGCGAATGTACGGCGTTGCTCCAGGAACTTGGCAGTGTCAACCGTATGGTGAACTACATGAAACGGCAGCGGGTGGCCCCGTACAGAATCATTGAGGTGTGGAGAGATTACCTGCGGATGGCACAGGAGGAAGGAATGGACACAGAGGATGATATTATCCGGTTCCCCAAAGACCTGAAGCGGCGTCATGATGAACTGGTGGAACGGATCACACAGCGGCAAAATGCAGAGAAGCAGGAAAAGGAGAAAGAGAAAGATCAGGAATTGAACCGAAAGATTGCCGGGTATATGGAGCAGGCTGCGCGATATAACTTCCAGACAAACGGATATCTGATCCTGCCGGCAAAGAAATGCGAAGACCTGAATGAGGAAGGGAGATCGCTCCATCATTGTGTCGGGGCATCGAGTATTTATAAAGAGCGAATGGCCAAGGGCATCTCCTGGATTCTGTTCCTGCGGCATGCGGAAGCTGCTGATCAGCCATATTACACAATAGAGATCGATATGAAAACGGATGCAATTATGCAGGCATACTCGGAATATGACCGGAAGCCCGACTGGGATCAGGTCAGCAGGATACTCACAAAATTCAAGAATCACCTGAAAATGAGCAGAAAACAGACTGCATAGGGAGGCGAAGAGAATGGAATACGTACAGATGACACTGGATGACTGGCTGGCGGAGAAGGAAGCACTGCGCCGGGATCTCAATTCCGCGGTGGAAGCCTTTGTCCGGATCGGTTACCGCCTGCGGAAAATCCGTGATACAGAGAGTTATAAGCTGGATGGCTATAAATCCCTCAGTGAGTTTGCGAAGGCGGAATACGGCATTGAAAAAAGCACCACAAGCACATTTATTGCGATCAATGAAGAATTTTCCAAAGATGGTTTCAGCCTGGAACTGCAAGACCGGTATAAAGGCATGGGAAGCAGTCTTCTTTCGGAAATGCTGAAGCTGCCGGAGCAGGACAGGGATCTGATCACAGTGCATACGACAAGAGCGCAGATCCGCGATCTGAAGCAGTTCAACCGGCAGGAAATTCCGGAAGACAATCCGCTTACGGATGTCATTGTTGAATTGATCCGGGGGAAAAAGGAATTTCTCAACCGATATTTCAAAGATCCGGACGCTGATCCGGAAGATCTGGTTTACCTGCTGAATCCGAACGGGAACATGACCTTCCGAAAAGGAAAGTATATGCTGTTCTTTTACAGCCTGGAGCAGGGGATCAAGTATAAGGTTTTCGGAGACAGTCAGAATCATCAAGTGAGTTACAAGGAATTTTTTCAGATGCTCCGGGAGATTTTCCCGGATGAGGGGGAACGGACGTATGAATCTTTTTACGGAGAGCCGGAAAATCCGTCCGCTCCAGTAAATACTCCGTGTGACGATGCTTTGGTCGCAGGAAAGCAGGCTTCAGAAGAACCGGAGGATGTGGAGAACGACGCAGAAACTGCAGGACCTGCAGAACAGGCCCCGATTTTGGAAGAGAAACCGCAGATACCGGGACAGAAAGAGATTGAAGATTATCCGGAAGTTCTCCCGAAGGGATATCAGACGGAGAAAACAGTTCCGCCGGCGGAAGCGGAAAACGGCAGAAATACTCCGGGCGCCGAGGATTGCAAACGGGAAAAACAGGAGATTCCGGAAAAGATTGAAATAGAAGTGGGAAATATTGCTGCAGGTGTTTTGACAGTAAGCCCGGGAAACACAGAAAATACTTCATGTGAAGACATTTCGGGTACTGGGGAGCAGGAAGCACCGGTACCAGATGATCAGATGACCAGAAAAGACTATCTGTCCCAGTGCAGCAGCTGGGAAATGGCCGTATATCTGAATCACTGGTATGAAGAAAATCCGGAACATGCGCAGCGGCTGTTGAAAAATCCGAACAACCTGAAGCGCTGGCTGGATCGTCAGATGGAATCGGAAGAGTAAAGCTGATAAGAAGGAAGTGAAAATAAATGTCCAAAGAATGGAAGAGACTGAAACAGGACGAGATTGAAAGAATCCAGAAGATGTATGCAAAAGGAATGACCTCCACAGAGATCATGAAACATACTGGAAGAGCGCGCAGCACCATACTCAGGGCAATTCGCGGAGAACTGATTCCGGCGAATAAAAAGATCCGGTATGCATTGCACTGTGAGTGTTGTGAACACAGAATCCCGAGCGACGCAGTGAAGTATGGCGTGATGGTAGAGGGTTGCCTGCAGCATGTGACGGATCCCCAGAAATGCCGTAAGTGGCTCAATTAAGTATGCAAGCCGGAAACGGCCTGACATAACCACCAGTAACTGTAAACCCAAACCAGGTAAGTATATCACAGAAAACGGCGGCCGGGTGGGGCCGCCGGAAAGGAGGGAAAAATGCAGATCAGACCAAGAAAGAAATCCGATAAAAGGGAATCCTGTGTATGCCACGCAGGTGCAATGTCCCAAACGGTCAGGCATACTGCTGGCGGGATGCACAGAAGCGGACAAGGCACCATTACAAGCAATGACTGAGAGGCAGAGACATGGGAAAATTAACAGAATGTGACGATCAGGGGAACTGGAGCCTGAAAGGAGTAAAGTGGAAAGATCTTTATGTAGGAATGCCGATCACACGGGAAGTACAGGAAAAACTCTACGGAGCATTATGGAAACTGATGGAATATGAACAGATCGGTCTGGATCCGGAGCAGGTGGAACAGATCTTGGAGGAAGGGAGGAGCAGGATGTATAAAAATCATGAAGGATATCCGGCGCCGACAGAAGGGGAAGCAATCCGGCGAGCATCGCGTATTCCGGATTACATATGGGAGCCGATCAGGCTTGCCAGGCAGCTGCTGAATCTTGTGAAGTTGGATATTGTTGAGATTACAGTACGTGACCGTAAGACGAAACAAAAGTATACTTGGGAGGAGTGATACTGGTGGACCAGAAGAATATATTGGAGCAGTATATGGATGCCTGTGAACTGGTAAAAGAAACAGAAAAGGACATTCAGAGGCTGAAAAAGAAGCGTAAGACCATTGTACAGACCGTGAAGGGAAGTAACCCGGAGTGGCCATATCAGGAACAGCATTTTAAAGTGCAGGGGACAACATTTACATATACTGACGATTTTCAGATGAGAATGGAAGAAAAGCTTCTGGAGGAACGAAAAGTCAATGCTGCGAAAATTAAACGGGAAGCAGAGGCATTCATAAATACAACTCCGCCGCGGATCCAGAGAATTATAAGGTTTAAGATTTTCCAAAAGCTGTCCTGGGATGAAACGGCTCAAAGGATGGGTAGGAAAGCAACAGGAGATAGCATCAGAATGGAATTTTATAGATTCATGAAAGAAAATTGAAGTTGGTTCGTTTTGTTCACACTGTTCGATTATTTAGTGTTATAGTATATGCTGAAAGAAATGGATAGAGAAGTCAGAATGATCGTTCTCCTCAGTTTCAAAAATAAAAAAGCGCCCCAGCATGAGTGGGGAGCTTTTTTATTTTTTCAGGAAGTAAAATGTAAATGGTTGATATTTGTCAAAATTTGGTATATTATACGAGTATGATGTTTGGGAGTGGGAGGAGAGGTAATGAAGACGATTAAAGAAAAGCTGGAAAACATTCCATATGGAGTATATGATGGCCTATCAATTATTTCTTCAGTGATTACTTTAATTACTTCTGCGTGGTGTATCGTAAAGGCAGTTGTAACAATAAAGGAAGTGGATGGACAATTTATAGTAGATTTTAATGCTTTTTTATTGCTATTATGTTTTTTAGTAGTAATGTTTTCAATTGTTGTAACAGTAAAATTATGCAAGTATGCAAGAATTTACAGAGCACTACGGAAGTCATTCACATATAATTATTATAATGCAGCGCATGACTTGCGTAATGTATATTTTGATATATTAAAACAACATAAAAAAGAGCAATCAGAAGATTCAATTGAAATTTTGACAACAATTACACGAACTTTTTTAGGGGATACATTGGATTATCTCTGTGAAATATTAGAATCGATAACTGGAAAAGAAATTCATGGATGTATTAAATTAATAGAGAATCTCCATGAGCAGGCTAATGGGATTGACCCGAAGGTTGCAACGGTTAAGACTTTTTGTCGATCTAAAAACACACAACCGCAAAGAATGAGTAACGATCAAGTAGATAATAAGCCGATAAAAATTTGTGATAACACAGATTTTTATGATATACTAGATCCTGAGAATACAAGTTGTAATTCGTGCTTTTATTGTTCTAATTTGAAAGAGTTAGAAAAGCAGCTTAAAAAAAGCGGAAAAAGATATAAGAATACGACGTTAGATTGGGAAGATTATTATAGAAGCACGATTGTGGCGCCTATCAGAGTTGCGAATAAACGGCTATTTTTTAACCAACTTACAGAGGGATATAACGT
>ERZ1090868.276-NODE-276-length-28487-cov-5.632738_pt1 | contig 28487 bp, 24 predicted proteins | sample MGYA00478475_ERZ1090868 | MGnify/ENA primary metagenome ERZ1090868 (study PRJEB33644, sample SAMEA5815747) | chicken gut metagenome | biome: Chicken; feature: Gastrointestinal Tract; material: Caecum | place: Ireland | collected 2019-01-01 | study: A study of the...
GTGACACTCGGGAGTACAGTATTCGTCTCTCCAAGAAAAATAAAGTGCTCTTTCTGTACACAATAAAAGCTGCGCACTTCGGCAATCCCGACACCATGCCGTGAAAGCGCTGAATTTCTGCTTTCTTCATCAACGGCGCGGCGCTTTTTCTTGCCTCGTGCGCAGCTTTTATTTTATCAAGTATCCCCTGCTTATTCCGGCAGCTCTATTTCTCCTTGAGGGTTCACATAACCCAGAATGGAAGGCGACAGAACTGGCGGATGATCTGCAAAGCACAATGCCTGCAAATAGGTTTCCTGTGCAGTTTCTTGTTTTGAAATATCATTCAAGTAAAACTTTGCGAGCACTTCCCCTTTCTCAGCATACTGTCCGGTCTTTTTCAAAAGACGAATTCCGGCCGCATGGTCGATCACGCTTTCTTTCGTTTCGCGGCCTGCCCCCAGCAGCATTGCCGCAAGGCCGATTTTCTCAGCATCCATATGGGTAAGATACCCTGTCTTCGGGCTGCGAACGTCAATACAATGAGCGGCCTTCAAAAACGGCTCGCCTTGTTCGATATGCGCTGTGCTTCCGCCTTGTGCACGAATCATCTGCAAGAATTTTTCAAATGCTTTTCCGCTTTCAAGCGCGCTTTTCGCCTGCTGCAAACACTCCGTCAAAGAACCCTTCCCTGCCCGCATTAAAAGACGCGCCGACAGCATCAAACATTCGTGTGTTAAATCCGCGGGGCCCTTTCCCAAAAGGGTGTCCACGGCTTCCTCTACTTCCAAAGAATTTCCGATGCAAGCCCCCAGCGGCACATCCATATTCGTCATTAGCGCCGCCGTTTGTTTGCCGTGGGCGCGCCCAATCTCTACCATACAGCGGGCGAGCTGTTCTGCTTCATGCTGAGTTTTCATAAATGCGCCGCTTCCCACTTTTACATCCAGCAAAATACAATCTGCACCTGCGGCCAACTTTTTGCTCATAATGCTTGACGCAATTAAAGGAATACATGAAACCGTTGCTGTTACATCGCGCAGAGCATACATTTTTTTATCAGCCGGAGCAATGTGCTCACTTTGTCCCATCACGGCTAAGCCGATTTCATTGACCTGACGAAGAAATTGCTCCTGCGTCATCGTAACACACAGGCCGGGAATCGATTCAAGCTTATCCAAGGTGCCTCCCGTATGGCCCAGCCCTCTGCCGCTCATTTTTGCCACGCACAAGCCGCATGCAGCTGCAATCGGGCCGACAATCAAGGTGGTTTTATCGCCGACGCCTCCTGTTGAATGTTTATCCACTTTAACGCCGCTGATGGCGCTTAAATCCAGTTCTTCACCGGACTTTGCCATCGCCGCTGTCAAAAATGCTGTTTCCTGCGCGGTCATCCCTTTCAGATAGACCGCCATCATCCAAGCACTCATTTGATAATCGGGAATTGTCCCTTGCGTGTAGCCTTGAACGAGCCACTCAATTTCTTTCCCGGTCAACTCCTGTCCGTCGCGTTTTTTTGCAATCAAATCTACCATTCGCATTCTTTCTTCGCTCCTTTCTCTCGGCTTTCTGAAATGCCCGCAATCTGAAACAAAAAGCAAAAAGGGGAAAGGCCGCGCCTTTCCCCTTTGCAAACATCACGGCGCGCATCGCCTAACGCTTACGCCTGCGAGGGAGCGGACGGGTCAGCTTTCGCCGTTTCCTGCGGCGCCACCTGAGCCTCTACCTGTCGTTCCCGACTTCCGTTCTCCTCTTTTTCTTCCATAGGCTCCAAGCTTCCGCCCTCCATAAGAATACGGAACTCTTCCCCGGTTAATTTTTCACGCGCTTCCAGCTCTTTCGCCACAACATGCAAGCGATCCATGTGTTTTTCCAGCATGGCGCGAGCTGTTTCAAAAGCTTCGTCGAGCATTTCTCGAATTTCCGCGTCAATTTCAGACGCCACTTCTTCGGAGTAGTTGCGTCCCGACGCCAAGTCGCGGCCCAAGAAAGTTTCACCGGGATCGGTGCCGTACACCACAGGGCCCAGACGCTCAGAGAAGCCGTAGCGCATTACCATATTGCGGGCAATCCGTGTTGCACGCTCCAAATCGTTTGATGCACCCGTTGAAATATCATCCAGCACCAGCTTTTCCGCCACACGGCCGCCAAGCAGCGTGACAATTTCCTCCGCCATCTGATTTTTAGTGACGTAATTTTTATCCTCTGCGGGCAAACTCATCGTATAGCCGCCGGCCATTCCGCGCGGCACAATGGAAATTTCGTGAACCGGGTCTGCCGTTTCGCTGTAATAATGCGTAATGGCATGGCCCGCCTCATGGTATGCCGTCAGACGTTTTTCCTTTGCGGTTACCACACGGCTCTTCTTTTCAGGGCCTGCCACCACCTTGATGGTTGCCTCTTCGATTTCTTTCATGGTGATCGCCTTTTTACTGCGGCGTGCGGCAAGAAGCGCCGCCTCATTCACCAAGTTTTCCAAGTCAGCGCCTGTGAAACCGGCCGTTGTCTTTGCAATCGTCTTCAAGTTCACATCCGGTGCAAGCGGTTTTTTGCGGGTGTGTACCTTCAACACTTCTTCGCGGCCTTTGACATCCGGCAAACCAACATACACCTGCCGGTCAAATCGGCCCGGGCGCAAAAGCGCCTTATCCAAAATATCGGCGCGGTTCGTGGCTGCAATGACAATAACGCCTTCATTTGCACCGAAGCCGTCCATTTCAACCAGCATCTGGTTCAAGGTTTGCTCACGTTCGTCATGGCCGCCGCCCAAACCGGTTCCGCGCTGACGGCCCACTGCATCAATTTCGTCAATGAAAATAATGCTGGGCGCCGTCTTTTTCGCTTTATCGAATAAATCGCGCACGCGCGAAGCGCCGACACCGACGTACATTTCTACGAAATCAGAACCGGAAATCGAATAAAACGGTACACCCGCTTCCCCCGCACAGGCACGCGCCAGCAGGGTTTTACCGGTACCCGGAGGGCCGACAAGAAGCACACCGTGCGGAATTCTGGCACCGAGCGTATTAAATTTTTGCTGATTTTTCAAAAACTCAACAATTTCTTCCAGCTCTGCTTTTTCTTCATCCGCGCCCGCTACATCTTTAAACGTAGCTTTTCGCCCTTGATCCGACTGATCTTTCACTTTGGCGCGCCCGACATTCATCGCTTTGCCGCCGCCGGCCTGCATATACATAAAATAGTACAGTCCGCCCATCAGCAGGACGCTGACAAGAATAAACGGCAGCATCGTCAGAAGGAACGGCGTTTCCGTATTGGGCAGAATGTCATACTCCCACTCTTGGCCCGGGTGTGTCTTTTCAAAAGCGGCAATATATTCATCCAAATGATCGACAAACAGTCCCGCAGAAGGCAAGCTGTATACAATTTTGTTTGCATTGCTTTGGGCCGCCGCCGTTTGATTGCCGCCGAACAGAGAGAGCGAACCGATGGTAGACTGTGTCCAATCCTCCTGCTTTTCCGGCTTTTTCAAAGCGCCCTCTGTCAACACCATTTGAAGGGAATTATTTTTTAGGTTCAGGGTAAAAGTTTCTACCTGCCCCTTTTCAAAATACGAAATAATTTCGCTGTATTTTCGAGATTGCTGCTGTTCCCCTCCCATTCCGGATACAATGAACAGCATAATGACAATGCCCAGCACCAGAAGAATCACCAAACCATTGGTTCCTCTGCGTTTGTTCAAATTCTATCACCTCTTTGGGCAAAGCCCGATTTATACGGAATACACTTCCGGTTTCAAAATGCCGATATAAGGCAGGTTTCGGTATTTTTCATCATAATCCAAACCGTAACCAACAACAAACTCATCGGGCACAGAGTATCCGATATAGTCTGCCTTTAAGTCTACTTTGCGGCGGGCGGGTTTATCCAGCAGCGTCGCAATGCGGATAGAGCGCGGCTCACGGCCCTCCAGCAGCTCCTTCAAGTAGCTCAGCGTCATGCCGGAGTCCAAAATATCTTCAACAATCAGCAGATCTTTATCCTTTAAGGGAACATCCAAATCCTTCACGATTTTGACAACGCCGCTCGATTTCGTACCGGCGCCGTAGCTGGAAACCACCATAAAATCAATTTCTGCCGGCACATCGATTTCACGCATTAAATCAGCTAAAAAGACAACGGCACCTTTTAAAACGGTGACAATCATCAAATTTTTCCCTTGATAATCCTGCGTGATCTGTCGGCCAAGTTCTTTCACTTTCTCGCGCAGTTCTTCCTGCGTTAAAAGTACTTTTAAGATATCATCATGCATGCTCATTTTTTACATCTCCTTTAAAAACGGTGTTTCCGGCACTTACCGCACATGAAACTCCACAATCATTTTTGTGGCGGCCGAAACCGCCGCCGAACGGGAAACACCCCAGCCCGGCGCCCACAAAATTTCGCTTCCCTTTGCTAAAACAGGAATTTGCTCCCGTTCCGACAGCGGAATTCTCGCTTCGGAATACCATTTTTTCAGCGGTTTTGTAACATTTCTTTCCGCAGGGCAAAAGGTATCTCCGGGCTGTTTGGTACGAAACTGTGCGTCATCACTTATCATATCATAATCTGCCCAAAATTTTAAGGCTTTTTTCTCATCTTTTGCAGAAAAGTTTGCTTTTTTTACAGGCACAAGTGTAATTTCCAATATTTTTGCGTTCGGCCCTTCAATCACGCCCTCAGAAAACGGCTGATGCCAAGGCTCCCCGTCAGACGGCATTCGCCTTTTTTCCACAGAAAGCCGTCCCTGCGACACACGAAAAATACAGTCTTTCGATACGGCAATTGCGCCCCCTTTTTTTAAGAGTGCACAAATTTGACCGCATAGTGCAGTTTTCTCGGGCTTTGCTCCGCTTTTCAAAATAAGCAGGCGCACCGCCTCACGTGCGACGGGCGCAGGTGCACTTGCCAAACATTCCGCATCGTAGCAGCCGTACTCACATAGTGCCTGCTCCAAAAGCTGGTATGCGAGTTCTTCCAGCCAATCAGACATTTCCCGCATTTCCTGAGAAAAGCGCAGCAAGGCCTCCTGCGCTCCGGGATGCACTTTTTCCAACACCGGGAGTGTTTCGTTCCGGATACGGCCTCTTGTGTACTGAAGCGTTGCATTTGTGGCATCTTCACACCATCCTTGCCCCCGCAGAGCAAGCCAACGGCGCACGTCGCCCCGTGCCGTTTGCAAAAAAGGGCGAATGACAACGCCGTTGCTGCTTTTCATCCCGGCGGCACCGTGCACAAACGTTCCGCGCAGAATATGAAAGAGAACGGTTTCCGCTTGATCATCTTTTGTATGGGCTACGGCGATTTTCGCATTTAAAGCTTCTGCGGCGCTTTTCAAAAACGCATACCGCTCCTTTCTTGCCCATTCCTCAGACATGTCGCTGCTTTGCGGAAAAAGCTGTTTTACCAGTAAAGGAATTCCAAGTTTTTTGCACAAGGCACGCACAAACATTTCCTCCGCTTTCGCCTCGGCGCGAAGTCCGTGATTGACATGCGCACCCACAAGCCTTGAAATTCCCAGCGCTTCACGATTCTGAGAAAGGAAAAGCAGAAGGCCGATAGAGTCGCCGCCGCCCGAAACAGCAGCGATCACCGTATCGTCCGGCTGAATCAGCCCGTCTTTTGCAATGAGCGCCCATGCGCTCTCAAGTCGTTCATCCATGATAGCCATCCAAATTGGTAAATCTTGTATGTGCACCATCCCACATGAGTTTTGCGGTTCCGGTTTCTCCGTGGCGGTTTTTTGCCACAATGCATTCGGCTTCCGTCACACCGTTTTCACCCGCGTTATCCTCATCCTTGTTATAGTATTCATCACGGTACAAAAAGAGCACCGAATCGGCATCCTGCTCGATAGAGCCGGAGTCACGCAAGTCGGAAAGCATCGGACGATGGTCGGCACGGTTTTTTTCCGCGGAACGCGAAAGCTGTGACAGCGCTAAAATAGGGACATTCAGTTCCTTTGCCATAATTTTTAAGTTTCGTGTGATTTCACTGATTTCCTGCACACGGTTTTCCGTGCGCCGCCCGGTGCTCATCAGCTGCAAATAGTCGATAATCACAACGTCAATGTTCCCCTTATGGGGGTCTTGATTAATTCTTTGAATTTTCGCTTTCATCTCAGCGACGGTAATTTGCGAAGTATCATCCAAGAAAATATTGGTTTTCGCCAACACTTCAGAGGCTCGCACAAGGTCTGTCCAGTTTGCATCTGTTAAATTTCCCGTGCGGAACGCTTGACTGTGAATCGCTGCCTCACCGGACAAAATGCGGTTGACAAGCTGGTCTTTCGTCATTTCCAAACTAAACATTGCCACACCCAAATTTTGGCGTTTGGCGATATTCGTGAGAATATTCAATGCAAAGGAGGTTTTTCCCATACCGGGGCGTGCGGCCAAAATAATTAAGTCTGAGCGTCCCAGTCCGGTGAGCATCATGTCGAGATAAGTAAACCCTGTGGGAATTCCGAGATATCGGTCGCGGTTTGGGCCTCCGATTTCCTGCAAATGCGCCAAGGCGTCTACAATAACATCACTGATGGAAGTCAGCGCATTGGACGATGAACCGGCTCGGATTTGATAAATTTGACGCTCGGCATGTTCGAGCAGCAAATCGGCATCGGCTTCTTCCCCGGTGCTTTCCAAAATATTTTTTGCCGCAAGCATCAGCGCACGGACGCGATAACGCTCTACAACAATTTTCGCGTAATGCTCAATATTCGACAGAGTTGGAACCCACTCCGCCAACTGCGTTACATAGACTTTCGCCTCGTCCGGCGTTGAAAAAATTTCGGCTTCCTGTACTGCGGCCAGCAAGGTGACAAAGTCAACTGCACCGCTTTCGGAATACAAGCGGGAAATTTGTTCAAAGATGGAGCCGTTGTTTTTGTAATAAAACATTTTCGGCTCTAGCATTCCCGCCACTTTGGCAAATAAACTGCTGTCAACAATCAATGCGCCGAGCACCGCCTGCTCAGCTTCCATGCTGTATGGCAGATTTAAGCCCATTGCGTCCAAAGAAACGCTTATTTCTCCCGCCATTTTGTATCTCCTTTCATTGAGAGCTTTTTAACAAAGAAATGTGCAGCCGTTCGCAAACGCTGCAAGCACCTCTTATGCAAGAAACAATTCTATTCCTATTTTTCAAAAAGCCCTGTATTGTATCCTGCCAAATTACCGGGGCAGCACCGCGCTGAACGGATGCCCTCTGCAACGGGAAAACAAGGCCCGCCGAGCATATCGGCGCGCCTTGCCCTTTTATTCCACAACGGATACTTTAATTTTCGCCGTAACCTGCGGGTAAATTTTTACCTCAATTTCAAATGTACCGAACGTTTTAATATCGCTGTCCAGCACAACTTTGCGTTTATCAATCTGCTCGCCGAGATTTTGCGAAACGGCCTGAGCAATGTCTTTTGCCGTTACAGAGCCGAATAATCTGCCGCCTTGGCCGGCTTTTGCTTGAATGGAAACCGTCTTTCCTTCCAAGCGCGCAGCGACCGCCTTTGCCTGCGCCAGTTCCTCGGCTTTGTGGTGTTCTTGCGCTGCTGCTTTCGTTTTCACTTCATTCACAGCAGCGGCATCGGCAGGAACCGCCAGCTTGCGGGGAAACAAAAAGTTTCTTGCGTATCCGTCGGACACCTCATACATGCCGTCTTTTTTACCGATGCTTTTTACATCTTGCTTTAATACTACTTTCATCGAATCTCTCTCCTATTCCGGGCAGTTTTTATTCCATTGGAACGCTGCCCCTCCTGATTTTGCAATTAGTACAGATTCAGCGCTTGCTTCAAGCCCGTACAGTCTGCCTGCTCTGTTCTTTTTTCTGCTCTTCCCGATATTCAGCAATGGCTTCCAAAATTTTCTGACGCGCTTCTTCAATGGACATATCCTTGAGCTGTGCACCGGCCATCGTAAGGTGACCTCCGCCCCCCAATTTTTCCATAATGAGCTGGACGTTCACTTCGCCCATACTGCGCGCAGAAACGCTGATTTGATTGCCGACATTCACCGCAACAACACTTGCCTGGATCCCGTTAATGGTCAGCAAGTCGTTGGCCGCCTGAGGAATCACAACATTCATTTCCGGAGGAAGCTCTGCCGAGCAGACCACCGCACAGCCCATATACATCTCGGCCTGCGTCACAAGCTGAGATTTATAGGTATAATCTTCAAGGGAAGAGTTAAACAGCTTTTTTACCGCCTGCGTCTGCGCACCCATTCGCCGCAAATACGCCGCCGCTTCAAAGGTTCTCACTCCGGTATGCAAGGCAAAATTCCGCGTATCAAGCGTCATGCCTGCTAAGAGCGCCTGTGCCTCCTGCGGTGTCAATCGTGTTTGCTTATCGCCTTCCACATACTGCAAAAGCTCCGTGACAAGCTCTGCGGTGCTCGACGCGTACGGTTCATGATAAAATACAACGCAGTCCTCAATGTGTCCCACACATTTTCGATGATGGTCAATTACAACCACATTTTTTGCGTGCCGATACAACTCTTCGGATTCTAAAAGATACGGTAAATGCGTATCTACAATGATTAAAAGGGTATCGCCGTAAAGATGTCCGCTCGCCTGTTCAGGACTTAAAAATTCTACCGTTCCGGCAGCTTTCATTTCATCAATCAAATTTCCGGCCAGCGTCTTTTCTCGGTTTACCACCACGGCGGCCTTCTTTTGACAAATTTTGGCAAAACGCACCATGCCGACCGCGGCACCGATCGCGTCTAAATCAGACATTTTATGGCCCATCACAAGCACATTATACGACTGCGCAATCAAATCGCGGATGGCAGCGGAAACAATGCGGCTTCTCACCTTGCTTCGCTTTTCGACGCTGCGCGTCACGCCGCCGAAAAAGCTGAAACCGTCCGCGCTTTTCACCGCCGCCTGATCACCGCCTCGGCCAAGCGCCATATCCAGCGCCTGAGCCGCCATTTTTTCGCCCTCTGCCAATGTAGGAGCGCCCCGTCCCACGCCAATGGACAATGTGACAATCGTGTTATCGGCGTCCGCACCGAACGTTCTCACTGTGTCCAAAATTGAAAATCGGGAGCGTACAATCTCCTGCATGTGGCGTTCTTCCACAACGGCCAAGTATTTGGAAGCCGAAATATGCCGCATAAAGCCCGTCGTCGCCCCAATGAACTGATCCAGCGCGTTTTCCACGTCGTTCATGATACGGGCGCGGTCTGTTTCTTTCATTTCTTTCAAAAGCTCATCATACGTGTCAATGGTAATGAGCATCACGCTCGGGCGCGACGCGGCATACTCGTCGCAGGTGTCGAGCATCTGCGTTTCGTCCACTACATAGAGGACGCGCATCACATCGTTTTTTGAGCAAAAAACGCGGCATCGGCGGCCGTTGACGGTTAACAGCTGTCCCTCCCCCTGCACGGCTTGTTCCAACCGGAGCTGGGGCATCAGGTCCGCCAGCGGCTGCAGGCACATTTCCTGACCGTCGGCAATTCTGTTGAGAAACGCATCATTGTACCAGACAATGCGGTCTTCCTCCGCAACCAGCACGGGAAGCGTCAAGCTTGCCAGGCTGCTCTGCGCGGCCGTACCGGCATCTGCTGCCCGCAGGAAACGGCCGGAAGCTTCCCGAAAACGGCGCAAGCCTGCATAGAGCCACAAAAGCACCAAAGCTAAAAACAGCACGATGGGAATCACCCATGCCGGCTTGAGCACTGCCAGCGTGATGCACATTGCCACACATGACAAGGTTAAAAACAAGAGCAGCGTATCCAGCGCAATCAGTCGCTTTTTCATTTTCCCACACCTTTCACCGACACTCTGCACACCGTTTTAGGCGTGAGTGCCTGTCAAACCTCCATGATAATCGGCAAAATCATGGGGCTGCGCTTCGTCTTCCTGTATAAATAAGACGAAACCGTTTCCCGAATTTTCATTTTCACCATGCTGTGATCCAGCATATCACGGCGATTCAAATTGCCCAGCATTTCACGCACTGCGCCGCGTGCGCCGTCTAAAAGCTCTTCGCTTTCGCGCACATAAACAAAGCCGCGTGTCACGATATCCGGCCCTGCCAGAACCGTACCGGAAGAGCCGTCGACCGTAGTCACCACAATGACAAGGCCGTCTTCCGACAAGTGCCGGCGGTCGCGCAAAACCGTGCTTCCGACGTCACCTACGCCAAGACCGTCTACGAGCACGGCGCCCGCCGTGACGCTTTCCTCAACGGTCAGTCCGTCAGCGGACAGCACAATGCAGTCGCCCGTTTCGCCGATATAGATATTCTCCGGCGGCACGCCTACGGCCGCAGCAGTCATCGCATGCTTTTTCAGCTGCTTATACTCGCCGTGCACAGGCAGGAAGTACTGCGGGTTTGCCAGCGTGAGCACCAGCTTTTGCTCCTCCTGACAGGCATGGCCCGAAACGTGAACATCGTACATCGATTCATAAATTACTTCTGCGCCCAGCTTGAGCAGGCCGTTGACCACCTTTGTCACCATTTTCTCGTTGCCGGGAATCGGCGTAGCGGAAATAATGATGAAGTCACCCTCGCCGATGCGCACATTGCGGTGGCTCGCACTTGCCATGCGCGACAGCGCGCTCAGCGGCTCACCCTGGCTGCCTGTTGTGATGAGCACCACTTTCTCAGGCGGATACTGGTTGATTTCTTCAATGCTGATTAAAGCCGTTTCCGGCGCATGCAGATAACCCAGCTCCAGCGCCATCTCGGTATTATTCACCATGCTGCGGCCCGAAACGGCCACTTTTCTGCCCGACGCGACCGCCAAGTCGATAATCTGCTGAATGCGGTACAGATTGGATGCAAAGGTTGCAATCACAATCCGCTTGCGCTCGGCGCGGCGGAACAGCGCCGCAAAGCTTTCCCCCACTTTGTGCTCGGTTGCGGTAAAGCCGGGGCGCTCGGCGTTTGTGGAGTCGCTCAAAAGCGCCAAAACGCCTTTTTTGCCGTAAGCGGCAATGGTGGCAAGGTCGGTAGGCCCGCCGGAAATGGGCGTGTAGTCAATCTTAAAGTCGCCCGTTTGCAAAATCACACCCGCCGGGCACTCGATGGCAAAGCCCACGGCATCGGGGATGGAATGATTCACATGAATCGGCTCAATGACAAAACAGCCGAGTTTAAAGCGGCGCGACGGCGCAATCTCGTGCAGCTTAGCCGACGAAGCAAGCCCGTGCTCTTCCAGTTTATTTTTAATCAGGCCAAGCGTTAAGCGCGTAGCGTAAACGGGCACTTGAAACTCGCGCAGCAAATACGGCAGTGCGCCGATGTGGTCTTCGTGGCCGTGCGTGATTAAAAGCCCTTTGATTTTATCTTTGTTCTGCAAAACAAAGGTAAAATCGGGAATCACAAGGTCAATGCCGAACATTTCACTGTCCGGAAAGACAAGGCCGCAGTCTACCAAAAGCATGTCGCCTTCACACTCATAAAGAGTGATGTTCTTGCCCACTTCCCCAAGGCCGCCCAGCGGGTAAATCTTCACCTGCTTGGCCTTTGCGCCCATCGGACGGCGGCGGCGCGAACCAAACCCTTTCTGCGGGCGCATTCTGCTGTTCTGCGCTCCCTTTACACGCTGGGGTGCAGCGTCGCCATGCTCGGCCGGTGCTGTGCGCGCCATACGGCGAGGGCGCTGTTTCGCTCCCGCGTTTTGCCCTGCCTGCGCCTGTGTGCGCCCGGGCTTTCGCACCGCATGCTTTTCCGACTGCGGGTGTCGTACTTGATTCATTTGTTCCATAAATCCTCCTGTATCATAAAGTTCATATATGCTCAACAAAACTGTGAAAAAAAGACGGAGTCGCACAATCTGCGCCCTGCCCTGCCATTCTGCGCTTTGACGTATCAATTCGCCCTGCTGCGCGTGGCCGTATGCCCTTTTGCACGCTTTGTTTTTCAAGGCGGCTCAAAGCAGATTTCTTTCGGCGCGCCCTAAACGAAAACAGATATATTCAGTTAATAGCTTATCTTTTTCCCGCAGTTTTGTCAAGCTTTGCCCGGTTTATTCATGCGGTGCGCCCCTTTCGTTTTCTTATTTACTTTTGATATCTTTTCCCTTATAATAGAGCTTGCCGGCTTCTTTTTCTGCGGAAATTCGGCGAAAAATGCCGGCCTTCAAACAGTGAGGTGACTTTGTGAAACAAGTGAATGTTTATACAGACGGTGCATGCAGCGGCAACCCCGGCCCCGGCGGCTGGGGGGCAATTCTCGAATACAAGGGCACGCGCAAAGAGCTTTCCGGCGGCGAAGCACAGACTACCAACAACCGCATGGAAATGACTGCTGTTCTGCGCGCGCTTGAAGCTTTGAAAGAACCGTGCCGGGTCGTGCTGTGCAGCGATTCAAAATATGTAATTGATGCACTCTCTAAGGGCTGGGCAAAAAAATGGCGCGCAAACGGCTGGAAACGCGGCGATAAAAAGCCCGCGTTAAACCCTGATTTGTGGGAACAGCTTTTAAACGCTTGTGAGCGCCACGAAATTGAGTATCAGTGGATTAAAGGCCACGCAGGCCACCCGGAAAACGAGCGGTGCGATGAATTGGCCGTGGAGCAGGCAGCGCGCTTTCGCTGATTTTACGAGTTGTGCTTTCTCGGTACCGCCGAAGGTGCTCTGCGTAAAACGGCAGTAAACTTTTACAAAGCAATTGTGAGGGCTCGTTGCCATGAACGCACACTTTTTCCTTCATTGGCAGAGAAAATTTGCGCAAAAGCACGATTTTTTGATTTGACCCTTGCAAATAATACCACACTGGTATATATTATTCAGTAAAGGAGCGGCCTTTCACCGCTTTTATGGGTTTTTGAAAGATTTTTTCAAGGCCCTTAAACAAAGAAAGAAGGTATTTTTGTGAATTCAATCATCTATCTGGATAATGCGGCTACCACACCGGTGGTTCAGCCTGTCATTGATGCCATGGTGCCTTACTTCGGCGAGCACTACGGCAACCCTTCCAGTATTTTTTATTCGGTTGGCGCCGAAGCAGGCAGCGCGCTCAGCGCGGCTCGTGAAAGCGTTGCGCGCAGTCTTGGCTGCGAGCCGTCCGAGGTGTTTTTCACCAGCTGCGGCTCCGAAGCCGACAACTGGGCGCTTAAAGGCACTGCGCATCGCCTGGGCGCAAAAGGGAAAAAGCACCTCATCACTTCGTGCATTGAGCACCATGCTATTCTGCACACAATGAAGGCGCTCGAAAAAGACGGTTTTGAAGTAACTTATCTTCCCGTTGACCACGAGGGGTTTGTCAATCCCGCCGATGTAAAAGCAGCCATCCGCCCGGATACCGCGCTGGTTTCTATTATGTTTGCGAACAACGAAATCGGCACCATTGAGCCGGTGGAAGAAATCGCCCAAATCTGCCACGAGCACAACGTGTGGTTTCACACCGACGCCGTGCAGGCCGTCGGCGTCGTTCCCATTCGCTTTAAAGAAATGGGCTTTGATATGCTGAGCCTTTCTGCGCACAAATTCAACGGTCCCAAAGGTGTTGGCGCGCTTATTGTCCGCCGCGGTATTTTGCCCGATATTTTAATCGAAGGCGGTGCGCAGGAGCGCGGCCGCCGCGCCGGAACGGAAAACCTGGCCGGTATTGTCGGTATGGCAAAGGCGCTTGAAATTGCAGTGGGCAGCTTAGAGGAGAAATCCAAAAAGCTGAGTGCGATGCGTGACGCGCTTCAGCGCCACATTGAAACAATGCCCGACGTAACCATCAACGGCACCAAAGGGGACAAGCGTCTGCCCGGCACGCTGAACGTCAGCTTTGAAGGCGCGGAAAGCGAAAGCATTTTGCTGTTTTTGGACATGAGCGGCATTTGTGCATCCTCCGGCTCGGCTTGCGCCTCGGGCAGCTTAGACCCCAGCCACGTTTTAATGGGCATCGGCCTGTCCCATGCACTTGCGAATTGCAGTGTTCGTTTTTCGTTTGGTGTGCAGAATACACCCGAGCAAGTGGAAATCGTCTGCAAAGCGCTGGATGAGGCCGTAGCGGAAGTTCGCCGCCGCAGTGCAATTTACGGCTGATTCTTTCCCGCGCCCCGCAATAGAATCATTTGCGCGGCTGTTTGAGCCGTGCAACTCAAATGAGAAACCACACAGCGCCTGCGGCATGCAAAAACAGGATATCGCGCATTGAGAATGTTTGTGCATTTTCTTGTATGCCCTACGCGCTGTAAAGATTGAGCGTTTTTATATTGAAAAACGCCTTAACTTAGAAGTATCAGAAAGGATTTTTCTTATGTATAGCGAAAAAGTTATGGAGCATTTTAAAAACCCGCACAACCTGGGAGAACTGGAAGACGCAAACGGTGTCGGCGAAGTCGGCAACGCAAAGTGCGGCGACGTGATGAAAATGTTTTTAAAGATTGAAAACAACATCATTCAAGATGTAAAATTCAAACCCTTCGGCTGCGGCGCCGCCATTGCCACATCCAGCATGGCTACCGATTTAATTAAAGGAAAGAGCATTGATGATGCTTTGAAAGTGACGAACAAAGCCGTTGTCGAGGCTTTGGAAGGTTTGCCCCCCGTCAAAGTGCATTGCAGTGTTCTGGCAGAGCAGGCCATCAAAGCGGCCTTGGCAGACTACTACCGCCGCCAGGGCGTTGACCCCGAACCCATCATCGGTAAAATGGAGGAAGATTGCCATCACTGCGAGCACGGATGCTGTGAGGTGTAAGGATGTCAGACGCAATCTCAGCCGGAACCCAGTTCGGCACCTTTGAAAAGCAAGACAAAATTTTGGTGGCGTTATCCGGGGGCGTAGACTCCTCCGTGACGCTGCAGATTCTGCGTGACCAAGGTTTTGATGTTTCCGCCGTGGTCATTCGCTTCTCCCCTGCGCACGATAAGGCTGTCGAAGCCGCGAAGGAAGTGGCAAAGCAGCTGAATGTTCCCTTGAGTGTCGCAGACTGCACCGATTTATTTGAGCGCTCGGTGATTGAACCGTTTTGCGAAAGCTACTGCGGCGGTGAAACTCCCAGCCCGTGCGTCATATGCAACCCGCTGGTAAAGTTCCGCGCGCTTTGTGAAGCGGCGGATGAAATGGGCATTGAGCTGGTTGCCACCGGGCATTATGCGCGGGTAGAAGAGCGTGACGGTATGTATCATGTGGCAAAGGCCGTCAGCGAAGCACGCGACCAAAGCTATATGCTTTATCGTTTGCCGCAGTCAGTTCTGCGCCGCCTGTGCCTGCCCTTGGGAGAATTCCATAAAGAGGATATCCGGGAAATGGCGCGCGGCCTCGGCCTTGCGAGTGCCGATACCCCGGACAGCCAGGAAATTTGCTTTATCCCGGACGGCGACTACGCCGCTTTCATTCGAGCACGGGGTATTTCTGACAAGCAGGGACGCTTTATCGGCCCCTGCGGCGAGGATCTCGGTGCACACAAAGGTGTGTCACACTATACGGTTGGCCAGCGCAAAGGACTAGGAATCGCCTATGGTGAGCCGGTGTTCGTCAAGCGCATTGAAGCTTCGGGCGACATTCGCTTGGCAAAAAGCGGCGACGAGTTTTTCCGCGGCGTGGTGCTGTCGGATCTTTTCCGAACCGACGAAACGGCATTTCAGCCGGGCGAGCGCTTTGAAATTAAAATCCGAAGCCGTGCTGTGCCCGCCCCGTGTGAAGTTTCCGCTTTGCACGATTCCGGCATGACCGTCGTGTTTGACGAGCCTCTGCGCGCGCCTGCGCCTGGGCAGTCTGCCGTTTTTTACGACGGCGACATCGTCATCGGCGGCGGTATCATTCGTGAGATTTTAGAAGAAGTGTAAGCGGAACGCAATAAGCCGCTTACCGCAAAAAAAGTGGATGCGTTACACGCATCCACTTTTTTGTTGAACAAAGCTGAAATTTTTGCCGCGCATCAAGCGCGATAGACAGTTTCTCCGTTTTTGATGGTTTGCAGTACGCGAATTTCCCGAATGGATTCTTTGGCAACGGCCGTAGGGTCTTGATCAAGTATCACCAAATCCGCCTGTTTGCCAACGGCAAGGCTTCCTTTTTTCTTTTCCTCAAAATACTGATAAGCGGCGTGAATGGTAACGGCTTTCAGGGCTTCCCAAACGTCGATACACTCCTCCTCGCCCAGCTTCACACCGTTTTTTGTGATGCGGTTTACCGCGCACCACACGGTTTCCAGCATATTCGGCTCAATAACCGGCGAATCCTGGTGAAACGTAAAGCGGATACCCTCTTTCAAAGCCGAATCTGCACAGCTGATGCGCTGTGCACGTTCCTTGCCTAAATTTTGGAGATGCACATCGCCCCAATGGTAAACGTGCGCCACAAAGAAGGATGGCATCATGCCAAGCTGTTTCATCAAAGGCAACTGGTCGGGGCGCAGCATTTGGGCATGAATCATCACCGGGCGAATGTCCGGCGCATCGTCGAGCTGTCCTGTCGCACGGTTAAAGCAATTCAAATATTGCTGCGCGGCGGCATCGCCGTTGCAATGGGCCAAAAGCTGGCGCCCTTCACGCAGACTTTGGTTGATTCGTTCGGTGAGCTGTTCATCGGTCATCGCGGGATAGCCGAACTCCCCTTCCCCGTTTTCGTAAGGCTTTGTCAGCCAGGCGGTGCGCGCCTGCGGAGAACCGTCCAAGAATACTTTGTATCCGCCAATTTTTAAATGGTCTTGATAGCGGTCAATATGCGCTTTGAACTTCTTTAAAAACAAGTCGCAGCTGCGAAAGTCGGCATAGGCGATGAGGTCCAGCTTGAGCAGCTTTTTTTGACACAGCAGTTCAAACATCCCCGTCATAACATCCATAACCATGCCCTCCTGCATGGTTGCAACTCCGTAAGAAGCATAGCGCTCCTGCGCCTCCAAATAGGCGCCTTCCAACTCCTCGGGCGTGGGCATGGGAATTTTCTGCATCGCTTCAATCAGCGCATTTTCTTCGAGATATCCTGTCAGCCTTCCGTCCTTTTTCTGAATGGTTCCGCCCGCCGGAGCCGGTGTGTTTTCATCAATGGCGAGCGCTTTCAAGCCGCAGGTGTTCAGTACGCCGGTATGCCCCGACTGATGCTGAAGCAGCAAAGGGTTATCCGGGGCCGCTTCATCCAAAACGGCGCGGTCCGGAGGCACACGCTCTTCCAGCGCATTGTGGTCAAAACCCTTGACCGTAATCCACTTTCCTTTTGGGGGCTGTTTTTTCTCAAGAAAGGCGCGAATGGTCTGCACAATTTCTTCGTAAGTTCGGCAGTGTTCTACCGAAGGCTGAAGCAAAGAGATCGCGTAGCTGGTGAAATGACTGTGAGGGTCAATGAAAGCCGGCATTAAAACACGGCCTTTCAGGTCAATCAGCTGGGCTCCCTCTGCCTGCTCCATAAAATCTTCACAGCGACCCACAGCGGCAATGACACCGTCTTCCACCAAAAGTGCCTGTGCGGTGCGCGCCTTGTCCTCCATTGTTAAAATTGTTCCGCCAAAATAAAGCTGTTTTTTCATCCGCTGTCCCTCCGCTTTCCTGTAAAATTGATTCTGTTTTTCTCTGTGCAAACACACACAAATTAAAAAAACGAAATAAAGTGTTTTGCGTTATTCACTTTTCTGAAAGCCCCTAACACTATCTACATCATAGCAGACTTTTATACATTTAAAAAGGATTATTTTTCCGAAAAGCGAAAACGAAACAGGAAAAAGACTGTAATCACAAGTGTTACCAGCTCCGAAGCTAAAAATGCGAGCCACACACCCGGAATCCCCCACAAGCGAGAGAGCACAAAGGCCATCGCCGCAATCGCCGCCACGCCTCTGGAAAGAGCAATCGCCGAGGACGCCGCCCCTTTTCCCGTGGCGCTGAAAAAGCCCGAACACACCATATTGATAAAAGCAATCAGAAAGCCTAAAAAGTAAAGGCGCAGCCCCGTTTGTGCATAATCAGCCAAAGTTTGGGATTGCTCTGTGTTAAATACCGCGACCAGCTGCGGCGCAAACAAAAACACCAAGGCGGTCATTGCCACAGCAATCGCACCGGCAATTTGCAGGCCCTGACGAAGAATGAGCCGCTTTGCGTTTTCGTTGTGCGTACTGTGTGCTGCACTTGCCAAAGGCTGTAATCCTTGGGAAACGCCGTTGAGCAGCGAGGTTCCCACCAGTGCAATGTTGGCAACCACGCCGTAAGCCGCAACGACAATGTTGCCGCCTAAGCCCAGCAAGATAAAGTTGAATACCAGCGTGGTAATGCCGCTGGAAATTTCGCCTACAAAGGCAACCACACCCAAACTGCATGCCGCACACAGCTTTCGCCACGAGGGACGCCGGAGCGCGAGCCGAAGGCCGCTTTTGCCCAGTACAAAGCGCCCGGCGCACACCGCCATGCTGACAATCGGTGAAATTCCCGTTGCCAGTGCAGCACCCACCATGCCCATCTGCATGGGAAACATGAAAATATAGTCAAAAATAATATTGAATACACCGCTGATTAACGTGGCCGCCATTGCAGTTTTCGGGGCATTGTCGTTGCGCGTAAAGGCGGTAAAGGTGTAGTTGAGCATAAAGCAAGGGGCAAAGCATAAAACCACTTGAATATATCCTCGCCCTACGGCTGCGATATCAGCGTCTGCGCCCAAGAGCCGCAGTACCTGCTCCGGGGCAAAGATTCCGGCCAAGACAAACGGGATGCTCAGACACAGCGTAAAAAACACAGAGTTAAAGAAATAATGATCCGCCTGTTCGCTTTCAAGCGACTTTGCCAGCGAATAGCGCGTAGCCGAGCCGACCCCCAGCATGGCCCCCAGCGCATATATCAGCCCGTAAAGCGGCAAAACCAAGTTCAGCGCCGTAATTCCATTTGCCCCCTGCGCAACGGAAATAAAAAAAGTATCCGCCAAGATATAGCAAGACATGCCCAGCATGGCAAGCACATTCGGCACAATGTATTTTGTCAGCTTTGTTTCCATAAAAACCTCCAAAAAAACAGCACATCAATTTACAGCTTCTAAGACCTAACGCTGCAAATCAAAATGCTGTCTGCATTCTACTACCCGGTGGCAGGAAATTTATTTAAAATTGTTTCATGCTTCGGCGAAAAAGTTTGCGGTATACAGTAATGCCGCACGTCCCATGTTCGCCTCGCAAAATCATTCTGCATCAAGCCGCGTGTATTTTCCTCAGCCGCTTTGTGCCGGATGACTTTCCCATTTTATCGCAAACACAAGAAAAAATCAATCTCTTTTTTTCGAAACATGCAAAATGAAAAAACGCCGCAAGCCACCTTTCGTCTTCCCCTCTTTTCACGGCTTTTGCGCATAAAAAAATAAGGCCGCCGGGCAAAGGCGCAAACGCCTTTTTGCCCAGCAGCTTTATTGGAAAGCCCATTTTATTTCGAAATTGAATGTCAGTTAAGCGTTTGTTTCCAAGGCGTTGATGAAACGAACAAGGGCATACGCCATTTTCTCATGTGTTACTGTATGCGGATGGCCGCACGCGCCTAAGGGGTCAAACACACTGATTCGCGGGTAGCGAAAACATATCACCTTTTCATCACACAGGCTCTTTTTATATTCTTCCACAATCTTTGTCAAGCGATGGTACAGGTAGTAGTCCATCGAACCCAAGGCGCAAATGATCGTCGCATCTGGCCCGTGCAGCGCACGAAGCGTCTGAAGAAACGAAAGATATGCCTGATGAAATTGATCCTCCGCCGCTTCATAATCCCGCTGTGCCATAATCGCGGTCGTGTCATTCGTTCCTAAATTCACCACGACATAGTCTGTTCGGTGTTTTTCAAAATCCCATCTTTGATACTCTTGTTTTTCCAGCCGGTCTTCCAGCACACGGTCGGTATATTCGTACAGTTCATTCATCGCGTAGGGCAAAGGCAGTGCCTCCCACGGCGTCAGGCAAATGCCTGAAATGCTGACTTGACTCCAGTCCATTCCCAAACGGCGCGCTGCAATCGCCGCATGGGAAAGCCATCCGTTTTCTTCGTCTGAAAAAAAGGCGCGGTTTCGGTCTTTGGTTTCGTTGCCAAACCCGCAGGTAATGGAATCGCCGATAAATTCAATACGCTTGCGGGCAGATAAAACAGGCTTCAAAAACTGTCCCTGTGTCGAAATGCCGCAGAGCGCCGCGCCGTGCTGACAGGCGTCAACCAAACGGCGGCGAAACTGCAAATTGCGCGCATGGAAGAAATGGGCTGTGAATTCGTGGAAGTAACCGCTCATCCGGGCGCACGCCCCAGCCATGCCGTGTGGCAGGGCAAGGTGTTTCACCTTGGGGACGGGACAAGCGTAAACGGCGTGTACTATCCCCCGTTTGTTCAAAGCACAGGCTACGGCACGGGCGCAGGGCTGGGCGGCTGGAACTGTCGGCACAATTTCTTCCCGTTCTTCCCCGGCCTTTCCAAACGCGCCTACACCAACGAGACGCTGGCACAGCTCGACGCGAAAGAGATTTCCTATCAGGGCAAGGACTACACCCGATATGAAGCAAGCCAAATGCAGCGCGCCTTAGAGCGCAAAATCCGCAAGGCAAAGCGGGAGTATCTCAGCTTAGACGCCGCCGGGCAGGACACTGCCGAAAGCGCGGTAAAGCTGCGCCAAGCCCGCGCACAGCTGAACGATTTTCTCACAGAAACCGGCTTGCGGCAGGACAACTTCCGCGAACAGGTGGCAGGCTTTGGGCGAAGTGCGGCGGCAAGGGCGACAGCGCTTGCGGAACGAAGCCATAAAGCGTGGCTGAAAAGCATCGGTGCAGAAAAAACGGAATTAAATACTCTTGCAAAATATTACGAAGGGAAGTATCATAACAGTATCGAATATCAACGCCTGATGGGGTACAGCAAAGCAGTTGAAAAAGCCGACATTTCACCTCTTGTGGGTTTTGAAATCTACCGAGAATACTGTGAAAAGGTGCAAAAGAACATCATTGGTCAAACAACATCTACCGGCGTTCGGCTGGAATCCTTTGCGCTGCATTTTGTCGACCGGCTGATTGGGCAAACCTCTGAGCCACATCCGGGAAAGCGTTTGGGCGTTTCGATTGAGGATGCTCTCGATGCTCTTATCAATCCTGTAAGCGTGAGTGATGTCCGAACAGCCCCGTCCGGAGACAAAAGGCAGACTTTCACAGGCAAAAAAGCGGATGTTACTATCAGTATCACTGATAAGCTGCTCATTCAGACAAACCCAAGGGGGAAATAACATGTTAAAAATGAAGGAAAGCTCCAAGCAGTTTTTAGAAAAAAATCTGCCTGAAGCCTTGAAATGCGAAAAACTCAATGATGCGTTACGATTGCTTTATGACTTAATTGACGAACAAGGTTTTGCTCCACCCCTCTACCACGACTACAACGATTTCGGCCGAGAAGCGCAAAGGGTATATGATGACCTTTATCTGAGTAACGACTAACGGAAAGGAAAAGCAATATGGACGACTTTCGGATTATCTACCGCATTTTGAAGCATCTGCGTGACGCAATGGATTTTGAAGAGTTTGACAGCGAGGGCTTCACCGCTCAGCGGTTCGGCACGAACGAAAACCGCTTTCATGCCCTGCTCATCCAGCTTCAGGAGTCCGGCTATATTGACAATCTCAAGGTGGTGCGCTACACGCGTACGCCGCAGCAGATTCAACCACCCATTGCGCCGCGCATTACCTTGAAGGGGCTGGAATATCTCAGTGAGAACAGCATGATGAAAAAAGCCGCCAACATCGCAAAAGGCGTTTTAGAGGTCATCACTTAAAACCCCATCAAATTTGCGTTTTAAGGCGTTTCACCTCTGAGCAATACAGAGATATTCCCCCACGCCAAAAACGCGCACACAAGCGCACACAGCCCCACAACTGAACACACAAACAAAAAGCGCATTGCCAACACGGCAACGCGCTTTTTTCATGCCCATTTCCCCCGCACGAGGAGGAAACGGGCTTTTTTATTCCCCTAAATCACAGAAAGGAGAACTTTATGGACGAGAAAGAATTGGAAAAGCTGGGCCTTTCCGCCGAGCAGGTCAAGGCAGTGTGTGAGCTGCATGCCGCCGAGATGCAAAAGCAATCTCAGACCATCTCCACGCTGGAAGCGGAAAAAGGTCAGCTGGAAACACAGCTGGGCGAGGCGAACAAGACCTTGCAGGGCTATGACCCCGAATGGAAGGCAAAGGCCGAGCAAGCGCAAAAGGATGCAGAAAGCAAGGTGAACGCCCTGCGCCGCGACTTTGCGGCAAAAGAATGTGCGGCCGCGCTGCATTTTTCCAGCGAGAGCGCAAAACGTGCGTTCCTCGCCGATTTTGCGGCAAAAGAACTGCCCTTGCAGGACGGAAAATTCCTCGGCTTTGACGACTATGTGAAGGCCTACCGGGAAAGTGACCCCGCCGCCTTCCGGCAAGAGGAAGACAACACCCCTCCCCCGCGCTTTTCCGCAGCTACGCCGGGCGCATCGGGCGGAGCGACCGACCGCGACCGCGCCAACGCCGCCATCCGCGCCGCATTCGGCGCAACCACATAACAAAAAGGAGTTGTAATTTATGGCAGTAAACGCAATTTTAAGACATGACGCCGAAGCCACCATCAATCAGCAGGTCGTCAAAGAAATCATGCAGGACACGCCGAAAAACTCGGTAGTGATGCAGCTGGGCAGACGCTTGCCCAATATGACCAGCAACCAGACGCGTGTTCCCGTTCTGTCCATGCTGCCCATGGCATACTGGGTAAACGGCGACACCGGATACAAGCAGACCAGCCAGCAGGCATGGGACAACGTATATATTGACGCCGGAGAGCTGGCGGTCATCGTGCCCATTCCCGAAGCCGTTGTCAATGACGCAGATTTTGACATCATCGGTGAGGTGACCCCGCGCGTGAGCGAAGCCATTGGAGAGGCCGTCGACAAGGCCGTCATTTTCGGCATCAACCGTCCCTCGGTTTGGCAAAGCGACCTTGTGACACTGGCTCGACAGGCGGGCAACAATGTCACGGGCGGCATTAGTTATGATTCCCTTCTTGGCGCAAACGGACTGTTCGGCAAGGTAGAAGGTGCGGGCTACACCGTGGACGGTGTCATCGCCGCCATGACCGGACGTGCGGCGATGCGCGGCATCAAGGACGATGCAGGGCGCCCGATTTTCGTCACCGATATGCAGGGCGCCACGCGCTATGCGCTGGACGGTGCGCCCATGTACTTTCCTGCAAACGGCGCGTTTGACCCCTCTGTTGCGCAAATGGTGGCGGGCAACTGGAAACAACTCGTTTTTGCCATCCGTCAGGATATTCAGACGAAGATTCTTACCGAGGGTGTCATCCAAGACCCGGAGAGCAAGGCGATCGTCTACAACCTGGCACAGCAGGACATGATTGCGCTGCGCGTTACCTTCCGCATGGGCTGGGCACTGCCGAACCCCGCAACACGCCTGAACCCCGACCGCGCAAACGTCCCGTTTGCTTACATCGAGGCAGGTACACCCGTCACCGACTACGCCGCCACCTTCACCGTGCAGGACAACGAAAGCACTGCAGTCAAAGGCGCAACCGTGAACGTCAACGGCGCAATCCTGAAAACGAACGAGAGCGGCAAGGCGGTATTCCACCTGCGCAACGGCGTATACCCGTACAATGTCAAGGCAAGCGGCTACCGCACCATGACGGGCGAGGTGGAAATCTCCGGCAGCACCAAGGACGTGACAGTGCAGTTTCCCGCCAAAGCGGAATAAGGGGGCGTGACGCATGACGATTTCACAGGCTTTGCAAAAGCTGTACAAAAAAATCACTACGCATGACAGCACCGAAACGAACATTGCCGCCCTCATTGCAGACCTTGCGCAGAACTACCCCGAAAGCGACGGCGGTGCGTCCGTTTCCATCGACAAAACGCTGACGCAGGAAGGCCAGGCGGCGGATGCCAAAACCGTGGGCGACAAGCTCGCGGAGAAGCTGGACAAAACCACCGCCGCTACCAAAGAAACACTGGGGCTTGTCAAACAGGCGGCGGCCGTTGCCGATGCCGCGGGCGAACAGCCCACCAAGGCAGAGTTTGACGCCCTGCTTGCGGCTCTGCGCGCGGCGGGCGTGCTGGCGGCGTCTTAACCGAAGGGAGGGCGGCGCTTTGTACGCAGATTACAATTTTTATCTCACGGAATACGGCGGCACGCTGATCGAGGACGAAGCACTTTACCGCCGTTTTTCTTTTGGCGCGGATGCACTGATTGACAAGCTGACGCACTGCCGGCTGCACAATGGATGGGCCGTGACCCACGCCGTCAAAATGGCGGCGTGTGCCGTGGCCGAGGAGTTTTTCAAGGACAGCCAAAGCAGTGAGCTTGCCGCCGTGCAAAGCGGTATCAAAAGGGAAAATACGGACGGGCATACCGTCACCTATGCCGATGCCGCAGCAATGGAAGCGGCACGAGAACGGCGGCTTTGTGACGCGGCGGGGGTGTATCTGCCCCCCTGCGACCCCATCCGGTATGCGGGATGCTAAAGGCGTTTTTTGACGAGGTTCTGGGCGAGGGCGCTTATCCGCAACTTGTGCAAAAGCCGTCTTCCATGGAGCAGAACAACGACGCGATTTTTGACTTTGTGGAGGCTTACACAAAAGCCATGCAGGATGTTAACGCCAAAACCCAAAAACGGCTGGAAAGCTTTACAAAGTTCACTGCGCCGAAGCGCCGCCGCACATGAACCCGCTGGTAGACGACTTCCCGCGGGAGCTGTGCGGCGTTCCGATTGACACCGATTATCGGCGCATGGTGCAGTTTGAACTTCTTTTGCGTGAGGAAAACGTGCCGGAAGCCGACAAAATCCAGCTGGCGCTTTCCCTGCTTTACAAACAGCCTGTCCCTGACCCTGTGCGGGCGTGGGACAGGCTGCTTTGGTATTACGGCTGCGGACAAAGCAGCGAACAGGCGCAGGGCGACGGCAAAGCTGTTCCCCCGCGCCTGTATGACTTTGAAACGGACGCGCAGCGCATTTACACAGCTTTTTTGCAGTGCTACCGCATTGACCTGCAAAAAGAGCCGCTGCACTGGTGGAAATTTCACGCACTGCTTTTGTATCTGCCTGATACCTGCGTGATGGGCAAGGCGATGTATTACCGCGGCTTAGATGTATCGACGCTGAAGGGCGCAGAACGCAAACACGCCATGCGCATGAAGGCCTTATTCCAGCTGGACAAACCCAAGGCGACCACACAAGCCGAGCGCGACCGGGAATTTTTGGCGCGAATCGAAAAGCGCCGGCACTATCTTGAGGCACAGCTTGCCAAACAGAAACGAGGTGAGGCATAAATGGGAGCTGATTTTCATATCCGCGGCGACACGAAGCTGGATTCCTCCGGATTTTCCAAAGGAATTGATAAGCTGGGCAGTGTGGCGAAAGCCGGGCTGGGCGTTATCGTAAAAGCGGGCGCCGCAGCTGTCGGCGCACTGGGCGCGGCGGGGGTGGCTTCGGTTAAGCTGGCGAGCGATTTAACCGAGGTGCAAAACGTCGTTGACGTCACTTTCGGCAAAAACAAAAACGCGGACACCATCAACGCTTGGGCCAAAAATGCGGCCAGTGCTTTTGGTCTTTCCGAATTACAGGCAAAGAAATTCAACGGTACGATGGGTGCCATGCTTAAAAGCATGGGGCTGAGTGACGATGCAGTTTTAGACATGTCCACCAGTATGACAGGGCTTGCGGGTGACTTCGCATCATTTTACAACCTTCCCATTGAAGAAGCCTTCCAAAAAATTCGTTCTGGTATTTCCGGCGAAACCGAGCCTTTAAAAGAACTCGGCATTAACATGAGCGTGGCCAATCTGGAAGCTTACGCGTTGTCAAAGGGTATTGATAAGTCTTATGACAGCATGACACAAGCGGAGCAGGCGACCTTGCGGTACAACTACCTGATGTCTGCATCTGCTGACGCACAGGGCGACTTTGCTCGAACCAACGACAGCCTTGCCAACCAGCTGCGTATCGCACAGCTAGAGGTGCAAAACTTAGGCGGGGCAATCGGCATGTCCCTCTTGCCTATGGCTCAGGAGATGCTTGGTGTTGGCATTGACATGCTAGGTCAGCTCAAACAGGGCTTTGAACAAGGCGGTGTAGAGGGGCTGATTTCCGCCGCCACGAACGTGGTAGCGCAGCTGTTAAGCGGTTTTGTCACCGCCGCACCCAACTTGATTGATGCCGGTGTGCAGATTTTAATGATGGTGCTGAACGGCATCGCTACACTTATTCCCACTCTGCCCCAGCAATCACAAAGCATTATTACAGCACTGGCGAATGGAATTTTTACGCTACTGCCGACGCTTTTAATCTTGGGTGGACAAGTGCTTGCTTCTCTAATCGACGGTTTCTTGCGCTCGCTTCCCGATTTGATTGATATGGGATGGCAATTTATCGAAACCCTTGCCGAAGGAATTGAAGAAGCCATTCCCGGATTAGACGGAATTTTGACGGGTTTATTAGATGCTTTTAAAGCATTACTCCCAGTTATTGCAGGTGTCGCAGGCGCAATCGTAGGTTTCAAAGCTGCTATGGCAATTTCCACTGTGATTGACACCGTAAAAAATGCACTTACAGGATTCAGTTTAGCCAATCAATTAGCCGCCGCATCACAAGCCGCCCTAAACTTTGTGATGAATCTAAATCCATTCGTTCTGATTGCAACCTTAATTGCCGGAGCAGTAGCCGCACTTGTGGTTCTCTGGAACACCAACGAAGATTTTCGAAATGCCGTTATCGCAATCTGGGAAGCCATCAAACAAGCCTTTTCCGTTGCGTGGGAATGGATTGTAGGCGTGTGGAATCAATTCCAGCCCTATTTTCAAATGGCTTGGGATTTTCTTGTTTCTGTTTTTTCACAAGTTGTGCAAACCGTAAGTGAACCTTTTGCTGCTGCGTGGCAGCTCATTGTGACTGTTTGGAATTTGGCACTTCCCTATTTTCAAGCATTCTGGGATTTTCTTGTAGGAATTTTCACCCCAATCGCTGAAATACTTGGCAATTTTTTCAGCGCAGCATGGGAATGGATTGTAGGTGTTTGGAACGCTGCACAGCCGTATTTTCAAGCAATTTGGAGCGGAATCCAAACCGTATTTTCTGTTGTTTCTGAAGTACTCGGCTTATATTTCAGAACTGCATGGAATGTCATCCAGCTGATCTGGAATGCTGTCACCGGATACTTCCAAAATATTTTCAACACGATTTCCAATATTTTCTCTTTTATCGAAGCTCTTTTCCGTGGAGATTTTCAGGCCGCTTGGGATTCTATTGTCGAGATTTTCACCGGGTGGGGTGAATATTTTCAAGGCTTATTCGATAAAATCGGAGAAATCTTTTCTGACATTTGGGACACCTTCAAAAAAATTGGTTCTGATGCTATCGAAGCACTAAAAGACGGAATTAACGCCGCATGGGACGGACTTGTCAGCTGGTTTAACGGCTTGTGGGATGGTTTATTCGGCAACCGCACCGCAAGCGTCACGGTGAATAAAACGGTAAACGAAACCGTTACTAGATCCGGACGCTCCGTCAACGGCTCGCATCGCAGCGGCCTTGACTACGTTCCCTTTGATGGCTATATCGCAGAGCTTCACAAAGGTGAAATGGTGCTCACCAGCCAACAGGCAGGGCTTTGGCGCAACGGAATTGCGCAGCGCATGCTTTCCGCTGCCTCCTCGGTAATGCTGGCAAACCAATCCCGCTCCCCTGTTCTTGCCACGGCAGGCGCACCTGCCCTATCCCGGCAGACGGCCGCAACCGTGCAAACCAAGCACACGACGGTCATTGAAATGGATGGCCGCACGGTGGCGAAGGTCATCACGCCGTTTGTGGATCAATTCTTATTTTAAGGGAGGTGCTTCATGCAGCCTGATTTCTATGTTGATACGCACATGTCAAGCGAATATTCCTGCCGGCTGCTTTCTTCCTGGAGCGTGGAAGACGCAGAGTTTTCCCCCACCTTTCAGCAAGGCAAAAACGCGACAGCCTTTACCGCCCTGCGCGGCTCTGTCGGTTTGAAAACGCTCACTATCCCCCTGCACTTTTTCGGCAAGACCGCCGCCGAAGCTGTCGAGCAGAAAAGCCGCTTTCTCGCCGTCCTTTTGAACGGCATCCATGCTTTGCAAATGCCGGACGGCTTTTTATACCGTGCCGCGCTGGAAAGCTTCGGCAAAGCGGAAGCAATCACGCCGGACGGCACGATTTTGTCATGTGAATTTACCCTACAAGGCCAGCGCTGCCGCCACCTGCAAACGCACACCCTGCCCGCAGGCGGCGGCACACTTTACATTGAGGGCACACACCCATCCATGGACTGCCGCCTTACTGTGCGCGTGAGCAAAGCGGCATCCAGCTACAACATGGCGGGCACGCTTTGGCAAAATGTCAGCGCAGGCGATGTGCTGGTGCTGGACGGGCTGAATAAGCTCATGACGAAGAACGGCGCAAACGCCGTACTTGCCAACAACGCCACGGGCTGGCCGAAATTACACCCCGGCGCGAATGTTTTAAGCGCTCCGGATGCACTGACCGTGGAATATTACCCCGTATTTTTGTTAAGGAGGAATGTACGTGCGTTCGTATTTGAAAAACGGCGCGTCCGGTGCG
>ERZ1090868.283-NODE-283-length-28125-cov-5.910296_pt1 | contig 28125 bp, 22 predicted proteins | sample MGYA00478475_ERZ1090868 | MGnify/ENA primary metagenome ERZ1090868 (study PRJEB33644, sample SAMEA5815747) | chicken gut metagenome | biome: Chicken; feature: Gastrointestinal Tract; material: Caecum | place: Ireland | collected 2019-01-01 | study: A study of the...
AATATATATCATTTTTACCCTGATGAATGGGGCTATGCCCTGTCCGAGCCGATGGCGGTTGCGCCCATCAACAAGGTGGAACAGGTGGTGCGCTTTGCGGTGTCGCAGATTCCGCCGGAAAAGATCTTCATGGGCATCCCCAACTACGGCTATGACTGGACGCTGCCCTATATCAAGGGCCAGAGCCGAGCGCGCAGTCTGGGCAACGTGCAGGCGGTCGAGCAGGCGGTGCAGGTGGGCGCGCCCATCCGATTCGACGCGGAGGCGCAGTCGCCGCACTATAATTACTGGCGCGAGCGTGCCGAGCACGAGGTTTGGTTCGAGGATGCGCGCTCCATTCAGGCCAAGCTGGCGCTTGCTGGGGAAGATCGGCTGCGCGGTGTGAGCGTGTGGAACATCATGCGGTATTTCCCGCAGCTCTGGCTGGTGCTCAATCAGCTCTACGATATCGAAAAACTGGCATAAAAGACGGAAAACCGACCGGAAAATTCCTTTTTCGGTCGGTTTTTGCTGTATTTAGGGGTTTGCTGCAAGCATTTCCATTGCAAAACGGTTACAAAGCACGCTATACTCTGGTACATGGTGCAAAGGGCACCAGAAACAGCAAGGAAACACCAAGGAGGTAGCATATCATGCAGCTGAAGAAAATTGTACCGCTGGCGTTGGCGGCGGTGATGACGACCACCGCAGCGGCGGGCGCGGCAAATCTGCCGCAGGAAGCCGCCAAGCGTCCAGCCAGTATCTATACTTATGTGTATGAATCCGGGTTCCGGCAGCATCTGCTGGAAAAGTATTTCGCGCTGATCTGCGGCCAATTCCCGGGAAATCAGCCGGAGGAAACGCCGGAGCAGACCCCGGATACCGAGCAGCCGGAGGAAACACCGGAGCAGACCCCGGATACCGAGCAGCCGGAAGAAATCCCGGACAACACTCCGCAGCAGCCGGATGACAACCGTCCTGAGCAGACCCCGGAGCAGACCCCGGAGGAGGATGGCGATTCGTCGCAGGGCGATTATGCGTCGCAGGTAGTGGCGCTGGTCAACGCCGAGCGCGCAAAATACGGCTTGTCCGCACTCAAGGTGGATAGCCGCGTGCAGCAGGCAGCGCAGGTACGCGCGGCGGAAACCGTGCAGTCCTTCTCGCATACGCGGCCGAACGGCTCTTCCTTCTCGACCGCACTGACCGAGGCGGGCGTATCCTACACCCGTTCGGGCGAAAACATTGCGTATGGTCAGTCTACGCCGCAGCAGGTGGTGCAGGCGTGGATGAACTCTTCCGGCCACCGCGCGAATATCCTCAATGAGAGCTTTACGACCATCGGCGTAGGCTATACGGTGTCGGGCGGCACAGCGTATTGGGCGCAGCTGTTTACGGCATAAGAATTTTTAGTCAATAAAAAGACGTGCAAAGAGTAACCCCCATAGGTTCACTGTGTACCTATGGGGGTTACCTGTGTATGCATAGTTCTGAGCTTTTTCAGGAAAACGTCTTGGAATTGGCGAGCGATTCGGCGTGAGAAGCTCGGAACTTTTCTTCGATACCAAGTTCCTCATTCATCTGCTCATAAATGAGAAGCTGCGATAAAAAGGTGATGTACCACAATCCCAGAAAGGGGACCAAAAGCAGGGCCCAGGGGGCCAGAAGCACATAGATCAGGATGTAAACCAACTGCAAAAGGGTTACTCCCGCCATCCGCCAGAAATATTTTGCCGTAAACAGGATAATGTTCCGCATCCGGTTCAGGGCAGTCTGGCGGAACAGGACCAGTTGGGGCCAGCAGAGGGTATTAAGCAGGAGAAACAGGGCGCCGGAGAACAGATACAGGGCAATGGTGCCCGGCGTTTGAGGAGCTGGGGACCACCAGAAGAGGGCTGCCATGAAGGCGTACATTCCCACCAGCAGACCGAGGACAGCGCCCGGGAGCAGGCTTTCCCGTCCATTCTGACGCCAGCTTTTCCGCCAGGCCGCCCACCAAGACTCCGGTGCATCCCGCAATCCCCGGAGGATGCCGTCGTAGAGCCCCGCAAGGAAGGGCCCCCAGATCATTCCGCCCAGAATAGACAGGGGGATGAGGACCAGAATACTGCTGGACAGGATGGCGTATCCAATACCTGCTGCCAGAGGAAGCGCGCCTGCCACCGTGAGCAGATTGAGCTTGATCCAAGAGGAAGCGTGCAGGGAGAGCAGCTGCTTATAGCGGTTGAATCCCACCTGCCGCACATCAGGATCATAGTGCGCATCCTCATGAACAAATAAACCCACAATACTTCTTCCTTTCGTTCACGAACTGTAATGGCAGCCGTCTAAGAACTGGAGCAGGATCTCCCGTTCCTGTCCGGTAAAACTCTCCCGACAGGCAAGCTCGGCGCTGACTGCGTAAGTGCCGTAGACGGTAAAGGCCGACACGCCCCGGTGATAGGGGTTGGTTTCCGAGCCGCATTCATAGGCCAGCAGAGTATATTCCTGACCGTTGCGGGTCTCGCTCCAAGAATCGGTCACTGTATAGGTCTCCTGCTGCCGGGCAATCCATTCCTCCTGATTTTGCTGGGCTTGGGCCTCGTCAGCGTATCCCGCCGCCAGTAGATAAATCTGGGCGTCGTAGACCTGCACATCCTCGCCGTCCTCGTTGGTATAGTCGGTGGTTTCCCCGGCTGCCCAAGCAGCATAGTAGATATCCTCCCCGGTGAGAACCGAATAATTGTCCAGCAGGGAAAAACCGTTTCCCGGCTCCTCCGCCCCCAGCACGGACCCCAGCATGGTCCAATTGGGGTCCCACGGCGTTCCGTCGGCAGCCTGCTCAGGGTACTGACCGCATCCACTCAGCATCAGCAGACCTGTCATCAGCAGTGCTGCCGCGTATTTCCACCGTTTCACTGGTTACTCCCCCTTGTGATTGCATCCCAAAGTGCGTCGCATTCGTTGGGATAGGAACAAGTCTCTTCTGTCCAGAAGCCCCGGCGAGCCACAGAAAGAGAACTGAGCAGCTCCTGACTGTCTCCGCGGATCTCCTGTCCCAAGACATTTTCTGTATATTCACCCAAGGGCAGCTCTCGGAGGACCGGACACTGGGACCATGAGAGCGAGCAGCTGTCATCGCTTGATGCTGTCTCATCCGGGAGGCTGCCGTCCAGACGGCGCAGGATCTGATAGCGCTCCTGAAAAGCCACCGGGTCCTCCAGAAGGAAAAAGTAGCTGTAGCAGGCGTTCAGATCGCCCATCAGCTTGGTGCTGATCGCATAGTTGTACACCGCCCCCTGACCGGAGCTGTCTCCTATCACATACTGGTTTACGCAGACCACTACTTGACCGTCGCCGTTGCAATCAACTCCAAAGTCCGCCAAAGCGGACTCCAGAGCGGTGGCGGTCTCTTCCGGCAGGGCGGCAGAGCCCACATAGGCCACCTGATAGTCGGGCAAAACCTGTCCGGCTCCCAGAGCTTTGCTCCCAAGATAAATCGCCAGAGCAAGCAATGCTACCCCCAGAAGGACGTACCACTTATGATAATCCCACCAGTTCGCCCACTTCTGCCGGGGCGTCAATTCCACCGCCTGCTCGGGCTGTACATCCCGGTGTTTCCATTTGAGATATCTACTGGCCATATGCCAACCTCCATTTGTGTTCGCTTATATCGGATCTTGGGTCGTCCCACCGGGCGCATAGCTCACCGGCAGACAGATAAGACTGGGCAGATCGCTTTTGTCTTCTTTTAAAAGGATGTCCACGCAGGTCTCGGCCAGAAGGGGGATGGGCTGAACAATGGTGGAGCACTCAGGCGTGCGGCCCATATGGATGGCCGTGCCGTCAAAGCCAATGAGCTGCACATCTTCCGGGGCCCGGATACCCAGTTCGGAAAGCATTTTTTGAATCTCCAACGTCAACGCATCGGTACAGCAGAAAATACCGTCGTAGTCCAGCCGTCCCTGATGGATATGGGCCTGCAAGAACGCCCGAAAAGGTTCATATCCGTCGCTGTCACACAGGTAGAGCGTGTCGTGTTCCACGCCTGCCCCCCGGCAGAAGGACTCAAATCCGTCCCGCCGTTTGTCCGACTCCCCGGCCACGGTGGAGCCGATGCGCAGAAACAGCAGCCGTTCGCAGCCCATCTCCACCAGCTTTTTGGCTGCCAGATGCCCGCCGCCGAAGTTGTCCGAGGCCACGCAGGGCACGTTGGGACTTACATAGCGGTCAAAGCTGACAAAGGGGATCTTGTCCGCCACCTGCAGGTTGGGGTTATAGGTCAGCCCGATGATTCCATCCACCTGATTCTGCTGGGCCATGTGAATGTAGCGCTGCTCCGCCGCCGGGTCGAAGTCGGTGATGGACAAAAACATGCGGTACCCTCTCTTGGTCAGCGCCTGACACAGGTTCTGCGCCAGAACGGAGAAAAAGGGATTGATAATGTTGGGCAGCACCACGGCCACCGCATAGGTTCGGTTGGTTTTTAAGCCCCGCGCGTAGCTATTGACCTGATAGCCCAGACGCTTGGCCGCCTTCAGCACCCGCTGGCGATACTCCTCGCCCACTGAGCCGTTATTGAACACCTTGGATACCGTCCCCAGCGCCACGCCCGCTTCGCGGGCCACATCTTTCATTGTCGGAGCGGAACCCCGTCTCATCTGCATCACCGCCTTTGTTTGTGTGAAACGAATCACGTACATTTCACGCGAGTTCATGAACATGATTTCATTATATGCATGAAACGTTTTTTTGCAAGTGTATTTTCAAAAAATTGAGGCATCTTTTTATTTCTTTCCATATTGCACAAAAAAATAGAAAGGATTTTTATGTAGAACAGAGAAGAACAAAAATACCAACCAATTATCTTGACAGAAGAAGGAAAAATGGCGTATGATTGGCATGAATTAAAGTGTAACGTTTCGTCCCGGAGATGCGGGGCGCTCTTTTTCTCTCGTGCGTGAAACGTTACATTTATATGCCGGCACATTTGACTTCTATGGAATGAGAGGTGAGAAAACCGCTGTGCAGATGTGATACACTGAGTTTAAATAGGGAGTGAGACAATGTGAGTCAACGATATAAAACTGCGGTGGGCGTGCGTGTTCCCCACAGAAAACCTTTAAGCCGTCGGATCCTGAACAACTGGCAGCTTTACCTGCTTTTGCTGATCCCGGTGGTACTGACCATCATCTACAAGTATATCCCCATGTATGGCATCCAGATCGCCTTCCGGGACTTTAAAGCCAGTCGGGGATATACGGGCAGCGAGTGGGTAGGGCTGTACTGGTTTGAGCGGTTTTTCAGCTCTCCTACCTGTGTCCGGATGATCAAAAATACGGTCCTTATCAGCCTGTACAGCCTGCTTTGGACCTTTCCTATCCCCATTATTCTATCTTTAATCATCAATCAGCTCCGCTTCCGGCGGTATAAGCGGCTGGTTCAGACGGTACTGTATGCCCCCCACTTTATTTCCATCATGGTGGTATGCGGTATGCTGCGCATCTTCCTGAGTCCTTCGGGAGGCCTGATCAATCTGATCTTTGGCACCAGCATTGATTTTCTGACCGAGTCCTCCGCTTTCCGCACCATCTACATCGCCTCGGGTATCTGGCAGGACGCCGGCTGGGGCTGTATCATCTATCTGGCGACGCTGGCAAACGTAGATCCGGGCCTCTACGAGGCGGCAAAGATCGACGGTGCCTCTGTGTTCCAGCGCATCAAGAACATCGACTTGCCGGAGCTGCTGCCAATGGCGATTTTGAATCTTATCATGGCGGCCGGCGGACTGATGAACGTGGGCTTTGAGAAGGTATGGCTGCTTCAGACCGACCTGAACAAAGCGACCAGCGATGTCATCGCCGTATACGTCTATCAACAGGGTATCGAAAACGCCAAGTACAGCTATTCCACAGCTGTGGGCCTGTTCAACACGGCGGTCAATATTATTTTGCTGCTCATCGTCAGCAAGATTGCGTCCAAAGCATCGGACGTAGAATTTGTGTAAGGGGATGCAGAACATGAAAAAGAGTATCGGATTTTCCGAGCGCACCAGCGATATCGTTCTGGTAGCCATCACCGCGGTGGTGTTGATCATCGTGGCCTATCCCCTCTATTACGTTCTGATCGCTTCCGTCTCCGACCCCTATGATGTATATGCGGGTAAGACTTTCCTGCTGCCCAGCGGTTTCACTCTGGATGGATATGCGGCAGTATTTCAGGACCCGAACATTGTCTCCGGCTTTCTCAACTCGGTAAAATACACGGTGATCGGCACGGTGTTCTCTGTGGCTATGCTCTACATGACCGCTTATCCTATGGCCCAGCGGGACCTGCCGGGGCGAAAGTTTCTGAGCATTTTCTTCCTGATTACCATGTATTTCGGCGGCGGTCTGGTTCCCACCTATTTGGTGGTGAAGAGCACCGGTCTGGTCGGCAGCATGTGGTCTCTGTTCCTGCCCGGCGGCGTGGCAGTAGGCAATATGATCATCGTGCGCAACTATTTCCAAAGCAGCATTCCCAAAGACCTGATTGAGGCGGCTGAGATTGATGGCTGCTCCAAAATGGGCATTTTCCTGCGCGTCATCATTCCCCTCTCCAAGCCCATCCTGATGGTAATGGCAGTTTTCTCCATGGTGGCCTACTGGAATGACTGGTTTACCGCGCTGATCTATCTGGGCGGCAAGGGCTCTCCCCTGCCTCTGGTCATGAGAAATATTTTGATCAAGAGCTCGGCCTCCGCCGCTCAGGCCGCCACGATCTCCGGCGGCTATGCGGAGCTGAACAAGCTGACCGAGCTGGTGAAGTTCTGCTCCATGATCGTTGCGGCGGTGCCCATGCTGGTCATCTACCCCTTTGTGCAGAAATACTTTGAAAAGGGCTTTATGGCCGGCGCGGTGAAGGGCTGAGAAAGGAGAAATAACCATGAAACAACCTTGGAAACGGGGATTTGCCGCCTCCTTGGCGGCCCTTCTGCTGGCCGGGGGACTGTCCGGGTGCTTCGGCGGTCTGGTGAACAATGTAAACACCGGAGAAATCAACCCCAACACCGAACAGACGGAATTTGACATCATGGGCGGCATCTCCGCCCTGTCCAGCGGTTATGAAAACAACGAGGTGCTCAATGCGCTGCAGGAGAATGTGGGCATCAAAATCAACTGGGAGACCATGTCCGACTCTCTGGCCGAACAGGTAAATATCCGCATCACCGGCGGCCAGTACCCCGACGCTTTTATGGGCGTGGGCTTCTCCAACTATGATTTGGCCCGATATGGGGATGACGGCACCTTTCTGGACCTGACCCCCTATCTCACCGAGGATATCATGCCCAATCTGTGCGCCATTCTGGAGGAGCACCCGGAGATCCGGGCGGCCATTACACAGGAGGATGGCAAGATCTACGGCCTGCCCTCCGGGGAGCAGATGACCACCGCCGGCATCGGCGCGGACATGGACGAGGCTTACTCCATCTACACCATCCCTCAGTTCAGCATGATCAACAAGGCGTGGCTGGACGAGCTGGGGCTGCCGGTGCCCACCACGCTGGATGAGCTCCACGACGCCCTGAAAGCCTTTCAGGAAAACGATATGTCCCACACCTATTATGGTAACGCTGCCGGTTCCACGATCCCGATGTCCACCGGCTTTGATGAGTGGTGCTGGGGCCAGAACATCTTTTATTCGGGCTTCGGCTTTACCAACTGGCCCAACGATGTATGCAACGACCTGCACCTGAAAAGCGACGGCACAGTGGAATTTGTCTGTGTTTCCGACGCCTACCGGGACTGCATGGATTATTTCCACACATGGTTCAGCGAGGGCCTGATGGATCAGGAGATGTTCAGCCAGAGCGACAGCCAGCTGATGGCCAAGTGCCAGCAGGGCTATGTGGGTGTATCCACTTGGTGGTACATCGACGAGCTGATGGGAGACTATGCAGACGACTATGTGCTTCTGCCGCCCCTGTTCGGCCCGAAAGGCACCCAGTATGAGGATGTCCGTGAGATCACCATTCGCCCCGGCTCTCCCATCTCCTCCGGCCAGCTGTGCATCACCGGCAAGTGCCAGAGCCCCATCAATCTGCTCAAGTTCTTTGATCAGTGGTACGACGGAGAAACGGTGATGCAGCTGCACTACGGCCCCATCGGCGTTTACTTCACCGGTCAGGACGAAAACGGCATGTGGATGTCTATTACGGATGAGGAAGCAAAGGAAAAGTACGGAAAGAGCGCCGGAGAGCTGCGCAACCAATATGAGACCTATGGCCCCAAGCTGATTCTGGCGGAGTATTACCGGGATGTCTTCTATATGGAGCCCAACGCCATCAACCGCCTGACCTGGCTGGCGGAGGACTGGATGCCCTATGTGAAGGATACCAGTGTCTATCCGGTGGACTGCACCTTCACCAGTATGGAGATGGAGACTTTGGACTGGCATAAGTCGGACTTTGAAACCGCCGTCCGGGAACAGGAAGGCCTGTGGCTGAAAAACGGCGGCGAGGGCGGCGGCGCAATCACCGACGAAGAGTGGGAGGCGTACAAAGAATTTCTGGTGAAGAAATGCGGAATGGACGACCTTCTCCAAGTCTATCAGGCCGCTTACGACCGCTACGTCGGGGCGGAAAACTGAGTTTAACACCCCAAATACGATCAAAGGATGAGATTCTATGGTTAGCACACAACTGCAAAAGGCACGAGATTTTGAAGCCCAGTATGGGCCCCATATTCCCGCGGCGGAACGTCCCGCGTTCCACGCCACCCCGACTATCGGCTGGATGAACGATCCCAACGGATTTTCCTTTTATCAAGGGAAATGCCACCTGTTCTACCAGTATCACCCCTACTCCAACGAGTGGGGCCCTATGCACTGGGGGCACCTGACCACGGAGGACTTCATCCATTGGGAGCGTCTTCCCGTCGCGCTGGCCCCTGACCAGCCTTGTGATGCCGGCGGCTGCTTTTCCGGCAGTGCGGTGGAGCTGCCCGATGGGCGGCAGCTGCTGATGTACACGGGCGTCCAGCAAGAGCGGGACGAGGAGGGGGTCCTGCGGGATATTCAGACCCAGTGTGTGGCCATCGGCGACGGGCTGAACTACGAGAAATATGCCCTCAACCCGGTGCTGGACAAGGACAATCTGCCCGAGGGGGGCAGCGCGGCAGACTTCCGGGACCCCAAGGTGTGGCAGGAAGCGGACGGAACTTACTATGCCGTGATTGGCAATCGCGCGGCGGACGACAGCGGTGCCGTTCTTCTCTACCAGAGCGCGGACGGTCTGAAGTGGGACTATGTCCGCACGCTGGACGCTTGTCACAATCAGTACGGAAAAATGTGGGAGTGCCCGGATTTCTTCCCGCTGGACGGCCGGCAGGTGCTGGTTACCAGCCCGCAGGAAATGTACCCCATCGGTCTGGAGTTCCACGCAGGCAACAATGCCATGTGCCTGATTGGAAATTATGATTCCAAAAGCATGGAGTTTCACCGCCAGACGGTTCAGGCCATGGATTACGGTCTGGACTTCTATGCACCCCAGACCCTTCTTGCCCCCGATGGACGGCGTATCATGATTGCATGGATGCAGAACTGGAGTACGGCGGGGGCAAAGCCTGCCCACTGCCGCTGGTTTGGCCAGATGACCCTCCCTCGGGAGCTGGTTCTGCGGGACGGGCGGCTGTGCCAGCGCCCCGTCCGGGAGCTGGAGGCCTGCCGGGGAGAGCGGATACTCCATCAAAACATCCCGGTGTGCGGCGAGGTCAATTTGCCGGGCGTTCAGGGACGGGTTGTGGACATGACAGTGACCATCCGGCCCACGGGCGGCGAGGGATACCGTTGGTTCCGCATCCATGTGGCAAAGGACGGTACTCATGACACAATCATTCGCTATAAGCCCAATGAGAGCACCCTGAAAATCGACCGTACCCGCAGCGGTCTGCCTCATGATATTGTCCACACCCGCAGCTTTTTGGTACGGCCTCAGAAAGGGGAGCTGAAGCTGCGAATCATTCTGGACCGGTTCAGTGTAGAGGTCTTTGTCAACGACGGAGAGCAGGCAGCCAGCTCCGTGATTTACACCCGGCAGGAGGCCGATGCCATTACCTTTGAGGCGGACGGGCAGGCGTTGATTGACGTAGAAAAATACGATCTTATGGTTTAAAAGGCGGTGGGAAATGTGAAGAAAAGCATTGATGTGACGGCTTTGGGTGAGCTGCTGGTGGACTTCACCTGCAACGGAGTCAGCACCCAGGGAAATCCCCTTTATGAGGCCAACCCCGGAGGCGCACCCTGTAACGTGCTGGCTATGCTGGCCAAGCTGGGCAAGCGGACGGCGTTTATCGGCAAGGTAGGAGACGACCAGTTTGGCCACTTTCTGCGCCAGATTGGTGCGCAGGCGGGCATCTCCATGGACGGTCTGGTGATGGACGCGCACAGCCACACCACATTGGCGTTTGTCAAAACGGCAGAAAACGGAGACCGGGACTTTTCCTTCTACCGGGACCCCGGGGCGGATGCGCTCCTGACCGCGGACGAGGTGCCGGAGGATGTGATCGCCGGGGCCAAGATCTTCCACTTTGGTTCTTTGTCGCTCACCGGAGAGCCCGTGCGCAGCGCTACCCAGAAGGCGGTGGCGCTGGCCCGTGCGGCGGGCTGTATCCTCTCTTTTGACCCAAACCTGCGCCCACCTCTGTGGGGAAGTCTGGAGCAGGCAAAAGAGCAGATTAACTGGGGCCTTGGACAATGCGATGTGGTGAAGATTTCCGACGATGAGCTGCTTTTTGTCACCGGAGAGACCGATTTTGACGCTGGAGCCGCCAAGCTGATGGATCAATTTCCAAATCTTCAGCTGGTCAATGTGACCGCGGGCGCGCAGGGAAGCATCGCCTATTATCAGGGGCTGCGGGTGTTTCAGCCCGGCTTGTCGCTGGGCGGCGTGATCGAGACCACCGGCGCGGGAGACACTTTCTGCGCCTGTGTTCTGAATTTCCTGCTGGAACATGGTCTGGAACACCTTACATCGCAGGATCTGTCCCAGATGCTGCGCTTTGCCAATGCAGCGGCTTATCTGGTTACTACCCGGCGGGGGGCGATCCGCTCCATGCCGGAGCCGGAGCAGGTATTGGCGTTGCTGTAATCGGCCCCACGGTAATGCTATAAAAAGGTGAAGGCGCTTTTATGGCAAATCATCGGCGTTTCCAATTTCATCGCAAAAGAGCCCGCCGAGGATTGCTTTCTCGGCGGGCGCTGTCCAACATGGGAGCTAAATGACAGAAAATAAACAGGCATCCATTTCCAGCGGAAAAGCTGGGATGGATGCCTGTTTTATTATAGTCAGGATGGAATGGTACCATAAAACCGTACACACAAGGTGGTATAGCGAAGATAAAGTCCGGGGCGTACAACCGGGCCAAACGCCGGAAAAGGCCGCAGAGCGTTTACTTTATGAAAACAAGTCACGTTCTTTGTTTGCGTGCTTACTCAAAATTCAGCAGAAAATCTCCGTTTTCTGCTGCTGCACCTGCGATGACGCGCAGCAACAGTTCGCCATAGTTGCCCAGCGTGTCCACGAGCAGCTCGGCGTGCTGCAAGGTCAGCTGCGTCGGCGGACAAACGCACAGCTGGTCATACAATGCATCCAGCGTGCCGCCGTAGTCCGGGGGAAAGTCAAACGCGCGCGCCAGCGCTTCATGTACTTGTTCACGGGTATAAAAGGCTTCCGCATTCAAAAACAATTCCCGCATGTGAGCATGTCCTCCCTCGAAAGATGTATGACAGAGATCGCGTCAGCTTGCGTTTGGATAGAACAGAAGATACAGCTTGTGATAAAATTCCTGCCCGCGGCTGCCCTCGATATCGCGCAGCTCGCCGTTGACGAATACATAGCCGTCCGCGTTGACGCCGATGGAGTTGCCGTTTCCAAAGGTAACGGTCAGCAGGTTGCCCATCAGCTGATCCTTGCCAGGCTTGAACAGGTGGGGGTATTGGGTGTAAGTATAGCCGGACAGCAGCTCGGTGATGGCGGCAAGCTGTTCCGGGTCGGTGACGGTTTGTATTTCGGTCTGGTTTTCTGTGAGCGTGACCACGGTCTGCGTGGTTTTTTCCGTGATGTCCGCATAGGACTGATGATAGAATTTGATGTACAGCATACGCCCGGCGAGAAACAACACAATCAGCAGCAGCGTGCTGCAAATGGCAAATCCGAGCGCCATGGATTTTCGCATAGGTTCCGGCTCCTTTGTCGGCAGGGGGTTCTGAGGTTCTACAATATTAGCATAGCGCAAAATAGGGGCGCTTGTCAATTTTCAAAGTGTAAACAAAGTATGACTTGACAAGCATATTCTACCATTGTAGAATATAGACACAGAAAGGATTTTACAATTGTAGAAAAGGAGGGGACGATTATGGAAAAAAGCAAACGACTGCCGGATGCCGAGCTGGAAGTGATGCAGGCGGTCTGGTCGCTCGAGCCACCCGTGACTGCGGCGGAAGTACAGCGCAAGGTGCCGAGCGACTGGAAGGCGACGAGCGTTTTGACCTTCCTCTCGCGCTTATGCGACAAAGGGTTTCTTTCATGCGAGAAAGAGGGGCGTCAGAACCAATATACGCCGTGCGTGACGCAGGAGGAATATTTGCAGCGCGAGAGCCGAAGCTTTGTCGAGCGCGTATGCGGCGGCTCGGTGAAAAATCTGGTGGCAAGCCTGTCGGACGCGGGTGCGTTGACCGCGCACGATATCGACGAACTGCGCGCCTTTCTCGACGCGCAGGGACGGTAAGGACAGGAGGGGTAGGATATGTTACGTTTTGCATGGAGTGATCTGCTGAACAATCTCACGCAGATCGGCCTGACCGTATCGGCAGTGGCGCTGGTGCTGTTTTTGCTGCGCAAAGCCCTCAAAAAGCGCTATCCCGCGCGCGCGATGTGCCTGGTGTGGGCGGTGCTCGCGCTGCGGCTGCTGATTCCCGTGCAGCTGACGCTGCCCGACCCGCCGGTGCAGGTCACGCCGCGCACGACCTATCTGACGCAGACGAACTTCACGCCGGAGCGGTTGGAGCAGGCCGGGCTGCCTGTTTTGGAGCAGGACGGCGAAATCACGACACGACGCTGGGTAACGGATGAGCAGGCGCAGACCCTGCAAACATTCGATGAGCAAGCATGGACCGCAATTGACATGGGACGGGTGCTGCTTGTGCTGTGGGGCACAGGCGCGCTGCTCTTTGCCGGATGGCAGATGTACCGCTATCTGGCGTTCCATCATGTGCTGGAGAAAAGCAGCCATCCGGCCCAGCGGGACACGTTGCTGACCGTGTTTGAGGAGCAAAAGTGTGTGCTTGGCATCACCCGGGACATCCCGCTGCGGGTGACGCAGGCGGCCGATTGCCCGATGTTGGCGGGGTTTATCAAACCTGCGCTCTATCTGCCGGATGAAGCGCTGTCCGAACAGGATGCGGCGTTCATTTTCCGGCATGAGCTGACGCACTACAAGCGGGGTGACCTGTGGCTCAAGCTGGCGCTGGTTGCGGCGCGGGCGGTGCACTGGTTCAATCCGCTGGTGCATCTGATGGCGCGGTTTGCGCAGGAGGATATCGAACTGGCGTGCGACGATGCGGTCGTGCGCGGTATGGACGTAGATGCACGCCGCGCCTATGGCGAGACCATTCTGCGCTCAGTTGAGGCGCAGGTGAAAAAGCGCGCGCTGGTGTCGTGCTTCACCGGAGATAAGGAGACGCTGATGAGACGTTTCGAGGGATTGTTTGACAAAAAAGTCAAAAAGCGCGGTATTGCGCTGGTCGTCGCGGCGGCGGTGCTGGTCGGCACGCTGGGCTGCGCCTTTTCGGTAGGGGAAAGTAAGAGTGAGCTGACGGACGAAGAGCGCATTGAGCTCGCAGAGCAGTGGGCACAGCGCACAGAAAGCCTTGGATATACGGTCGAGCTGGACGGCGAGGACACCTATGTATTGTACAACATGCAGTGGGACGATTTCCCAGAGTTGGTTGTGCCCTATCGCACGGCAGAAAAGCTGACGTTTGAAAAGCTTGCCGATGGCTGGCAAGTCACCAAGGGCGAAGCCGTCGCAGGGGACGGCGTGACCTCGCTCGACGAGTTTCGCATCCTGTATGAAAACGACCTCGGTCTGCCCGACCCGTTGGAGGTCGGCAAAATGTCGTTTACACAACTGGATATGGACAAATGGGGTGACCCGACTAAGGCAGCTGAGTACCTGCTGCATCTACAGCCTGTCGCCTCGATGGGCGGCTCGTCCGCCGACCGCACAATGGCTGACGATATCATGGATATCACGTTTATCTTTGATGACCGCAGCGAAGTGACCATCACAATGGTCAACCAGTTTGGCGACGGCTGGCTGCCGCAGGATTTCACCTATGACGGCGGCAAGAACGCACGCACCGCCGCCGACCTCGCGGGGCAGTATGCACGCGGCGTGACGCATAAGAGCGGGCAGTACATCTATCCCATCCTGTCCACGCAGATGCAGCAGGAGTTCGGCATCGATAGGTATCTGCCGGACGGTGGCTTCAATTGGAAGTACGGCGGCTCGTCGCCGTCCTACCGGGGCTATGCGCTTGTTCCGGCTGACGATGCGGACAGCTATCTCGCTGTGTTCCAGATGTACGGCGGCGGTGTGGAGGATATGCGTAGCGCCTTTCTGATCACCACGGCGCAGGCCGATGGTCGCCGGGTGATAGACAGCGTCACCGAGGTAGCAGAGAGTAATTATACAAAGAGTGATCTTTTTAAACTATATTACGACTCCGGTCTGTCGTGGCCGACCATCCCCGAGGGCGCGGAGAGCTTCAACGGCGCCTCGCTCGACACGCTGACGCGGGTGCGTGACGCGGTCGAAACCGTGTTCGGCTACTTTGGTGAGAATGTCGAGCATATCGAGGGAAATCAGCACCTGTATACACGCGAAAGCTGGTTTACCGGCGAAGTCGTCTCCGAGGGTGAAACGGAAGCGGTCGTGCGGCTGAACTTTGTGGACAACAGCCCGTCGGTTGATGTGCAGATGCGAAAAACGAATGGATACTGGCTGCCGGTTGGGCTGGTGACGCAGTTTGACGAAGGATTTGGTGCTTATCTGGTCGAGGGAGATAGCCCGGTGAGCCAAGGTGCACTGCCCGTCGGCGCGACCATCCAGCAGGCGATCGAGAACGCAAACGGAGAAATTCCGCTGCTGGAAGCTGGGCAGACCATCAAATTGGAACCCGTGGACGGCAAGCTGACCGCGACGGATGCCGTGCTGACCGACGCGGTCATCCGCGCGGACGGTACGCTGCAATACACCGACAAGGAGACGCAGCAAACGAATATCCGCTTTACCGATGTGTATGACCGCGGCAGCGCGGTGTATCTGTATCAGGTTGAGCATCTGATGGCAGAGGCACTGTCCTCGACGCTGCCGGAGAACGTGTATCGCGGTGTGACCGTCTCTTATACAGCCAACGGCACGGAATACACCGCGGCGTTTGTCTACCAGCTGGCAAACGAGGGTGTGCCGAATACGAATTACACCATCCATTCGACCGAATACAACAATGCGACCTACGGCTATACCCTGACGCTGCCGGACTGCTTTGTCGAGCAGGGATATGAGAAGGAGAGCGTGGATGGTGTGGTGACGTTCGGCTTGAAAAACGCACTGCCGGGCTATACGGATGACCCGACCGACGGCGGCACGGTGATGACGCTGCAAGTGCAGGCGACCGAGTCGCTCAAGGCGCAGTTTGGCGAGGACTGGCAGGCAAATTACCCTGTGCCGTGCAAGCAGCTTGCCGAGCGGGACGGCCTGACCTATTATCTGACGTTTGCATCCGATGTGCAGTATGATCCGTCGGATGAGAATATCGCCGCAGCTTATACCGAAATGTATCAGGCGGCGCAGGAGATAGGGCCGGAGGCGTTTTCGCTCGTCGAGCCAAACGCCGAGCAGATGCAGGCGCGCATGACAGCTTATCTGCAAAGCGCGGCGCCGCAGGACGGATTCAATCATTATGCACAAGCGGGCGGCTCGCTTTGGGTAGAGGACAGCGTGACACTGGTGCGTGGAAACGCCGCAGATGTGGTGTTCTTGCTGTGGGATGCGGAAAATCATCCGTATCGCGCGGTGCAGAGCGTGCAGGCTTCGTCCTATGGCGGGTATCATCTCATCAGTCAGGAATGGAAGCTGGACGCGGACGAACCGACCGATTCGCGCGAGAAGTTTGATCTGCGCTACGGCAATACATTGGGAATGCCGGAATTTGACCAAACCCGCGTGGAAGCATTGCTCGCGGATACCGCGATCACCGCGCTGCGTGATCCCGGCACGGCAGCAGAGTGGATCCTCGGCCTGTCCAGCGGCACAGCGGAAGATATTGTTGTGCATCCGATCAAAAAAAAATATACCCTTACCTATCGCTGGCTGGATGGCGGAGAAGTAGAACTCACCATGCAGGGGATCACACTGGGCGGCGCAGAGCAGCCGATCTATCTGCCGATAGCGTTTGACGGCATGGGATGGTTTGCCGATCCCTATACCTATATGATGTGCAAGGAAAAGGGCGATTTCTCAACGTGTACGGTGGAAGCACTGGTGTGGTATCTGGCGCAGAGCGACGGCGCAACCACCGAGGGCATTCTGGCCGGGTTGGACAAACGCTGGCAGCAGGACGCGGATGAAGTGGAGCAGGCAATGGACGGCGCTAATACGACCGTGCAGAAGCTCTGGCAGCAGCACAAGGCGGCGAATCCGGATATCTTCGGTGCATAAATTGACGAAAACTTAACGGCAATATGGCCTTGACACCGTCCCCTTCCTATGATAAAATGATGCCAAACAAAGGGGAGTAGTCGGCGCGGTGTGTCCGCGCGGCATCGCCAACAAGCATGACGGGACGTTTGATTCCGTTCTGGCTGTTGCCTGAAATGACCAGACCTGCGTTTCTCGAAAGGGAAACGCAGGTCTGTTTTTTTATCGAAGGAGGCGCAGGTATGGAATTTCTATATGAAGGGCTGCTGTCGGTGACGTGGCAGCAGGCGGTGATGTACGGTGTCGGCGGGCTGCTGATCTGGCTGGCGATCCAGAAGCAGTATGAGCCTGCGCTGTTGCTGCCGATGGGCTTCGGCGCGATACTGGTCAACCTGCCGATGTCGGGCGTGATCGACCAGGTCACACAGGGCGTGGGCGAGACGCATGGTATCATTCAATGGTTGTTTGAAAGTGGCATTGAGGTGAGCGAAGCGTTCCCGTTGCTGCTGTTCATCGGCATTGGCGCAATGATCGACTTCGGTCCGCTGCTGGTCAACCCGAAGCTATTTTTGTTCGGTGCCGCGGCGCAGGTCGGCATCTTTTTGACCATCATCGCGGCGGCGGCATTCGGCTTTGACATCATTGATGCTGCGTCCATCGGTATCATCGGCGCAGCCGACGGTCCGACGTCCATTCTGGTTTCGCAGGTGCTCGGCTCGAAATACGTCGGCGCAATCGCGGTCGCAGCGTACAGCTATATGGCGCTGGTGCCTATCATCCAGCCGTTTGCGATCAAGCTGGTGACAACCAAAAAAGAGCGTGCCATGAAGATGCCGTATGCGGCGGGCAAGGTCAGCCGCCGCACGCGCATTCTGTTTCCGATTGTCGTGTCGATCGTGGCCGGACTGGTCGCGCCTGCGTCGGTATCGCTGGTCGGTTTCCTGATGTTCGGCAACCTGATCCGTGAGTGCGGCGTGCTGGAGAGTCTGTCCAAAACCGCGCAGCATGAACTGGCAAACCTGATTACGCTGCTGCTCGGCATCACGATTTCGTTCTCCATGCGCGCCGAGCAGTTTGTCACAGTGGATACGCTCATCATCCTGTGCCTTGGGCTGGTGGCGTTTGTGCTGGATTCAATCGGCGGCGTGCTGTTTGCCAAAATCCTCAACCTGTTCTGCAAGAATAAGGTCAACCCCATGATCGGCGCGGCGGGCATTTCGGCCTTCCCGATGAGCGCGCGCGTGATCGAAAAGCTGGGTGTGGAAGCGGATAAGACCAATCACCTGCTGATGCATGCAGTCGGTGCTAACGTCGCGGGACAGATTGCGTCGGTCGTTGCAGGCGGCGTGATTCTCGGGTTCTTTATGTGAGAAAGGGGCGTATGACAGATGAGTGAATCGGTACAGACGGCAATTTTGCTGCTCGGACAGGGTATGGCGGGCATCTTTACGGTGCTTGTCGTGATCGCGCTGATCGTGGCGCTGCTCGGGCGGCTGGACAAAAACGGTCAGTCGTGAAAAAAGGCTTGCAAACCCCGTTTGTTTCTGGTATAGTAATAAGGTAGACCGAACAAACGGGGTTGTAGCTCAGCTGGTCAGAGCGTTCGCCTCACACGCGAGAGGTCGTGGGTTCGAGCCCCGCCAACCCCACCACAATAAAGCACCGAATGCCTATGGCATTCGGTGCTTTTTCATTGCAAGATAGGCCGCGCTGAAGGAACTCCTTCGGCGCGGCTTGGTATTCTGATTTTTTAGCGGCCCAGCAAACGATTCAGCAGCTTGCGCCAGCCCGGTTCGGGCGGCGCAGGATGCGCGGCCTGTTCGCGGGCCTGATCAATGGCCTGCTGCATGAGCAGCACTTGTGCGCAGATCGGGTCAGGCACCGGCGGCTTTTTCTGATAGGTGCCGTCCGGCTGCAAGACGCGCGCCTTGACCGTGTCATGTTGCATGGCGTACAAAATATCGTGCAGGCGCGCACGTACCTCAGGCGAGTCGATCGGGCAGGCGATCTCCACGCGGCGCTCGGTGTTGCGCGTCATCATATCAGCCGAGGAAATATACATTTTTTCCTCCGAGCCACGGCCGAACACAAAAATGCGCGAATGCTCCAGAAAGCGGCCGACGATGCTGGTGACTGTGATGTTTTCGGTATGTCCCTTGACGCCGGGCAGCAGACAGCAGATGCCGCGCACGATCATTTCAATGCGCACGCCCGCGCAGGAAGCGTCCCGCAGCTTGTGGATGATGTCGATATCGGTCAGCGAATTGAATTTGAGCAGCATATAGCCCTCGCTGCCGCGGGCGATCTGTTCATCCATCAGGGCAAGGATGTTGTTTTTCAGGCTGCTCGGCGCGACCAGCAGACGATTGTACCGGCCCTCGAGGTTGCCCAGCGCCATGTTGTTGAAGAATGCGCCTGCATCCGCGCCGATCGACTCATCAGAGGTGATGAGTGACACATCGGTGTATTGCTTGGCGGTTTTTTCGTTATAGTTGCCCGTGCCGACCTGCGTGATGTGGCGCACCGTGCCGCGCTCCTGCCGGGTAATCAGGCAGATCTTGGAGTGCACCTTATAATCCTCAAAGCCGTAGATGATTTTGCATCCGGCTTCCTCCATGCGCTCGGACCAGTCGATGTTGTTCTGCTCGTCAAAGCGGGCGCGCAGCTCGATCAGCGCGGTCACATCCTTGCCGTTTTCCGCTGCGGCGCACAGATATTCGACCAACTTGGCCTTGCGCGCCAAACGGTAGATGGTAATGCGGATGGACAGCACGGCGGGGTCGTTGGCCGCTTCACGGATCATCTGCAAAAATGGCTCCATGGACTCATACGGATAGGAGAGCAGAATATCGCGCTTGAGCGCGGCTTTGAGCAGGCTCTGTCCCGCGGGCAGCATGGCGGGCTGCTGCGGGGAGAACGGCGGGTCAGACAGCGCAGCGCGCTGCTTTTCCGGCAAATGATCGCCCAGCGAAAAGGCGTAGCTCATCTGAAGCGGCGCCTTGCGAGACAGGAAGATCTGCGCATCGGTCACATCAAAGCGTTTGCGGAAATATTCGGTGAAATGGTCGCTGATCGGGCGGGTCAGCTCGACGCGCACGACTGCCATGCGGCGGCGTCGGCGCAGCAGCTTTTCCATTTTGGTGCGGAAGTCGCCCTCCTCCGCGCCGAAGGTCTCGTCGTCCGGGTTGATATCCGCATTGCGCGTGACGCAAAACACGGTCTTTTCCAGCACGTCGTACATTTCAAACACATGACCGGTGTATTCAAGCAAAACCTCTTCGATCGGCACATAGCGCTTTTCCTCGCCCGGCAGGAACACCAGCGCGGGCAGAGAGGCTGGAACGGGCAGCAGGCCCAGACGTTCGCTCTTTTTGTGGCCAAGCAGCGCGGCGATATGCAGCACCTTGCCCTCCAGATGCGGGAAAGGATGGTGGGTATCCACGATTTGCGGGGAAAGCACCGGCGCGACCACGTTTTTGAAATATTGCTTGATGTACTTCTGCTCCGCCGGCTCTAACTCGCTGAAGGAAAGGCGGCGCAGCCCCTCCGCGCGCAGACGGGTGCTGACATCCTGAAATGCGTTGTCGCGGCGCGCATACAGCGGTTCGACCGCAGCATAGATGTGGTGCAGCTGCTCCTTGGCGGTCATGCCGGACTTGTTATCCACATGTCCCTTATCCACCGTCGCCATATCGCACAGGCTGCCCACGCGGATCATAAAGAATTCATCCAGATTGCTGGTGAAGATCGAAAGGAACTTGCACCGCTCCAAAAGCGGCACGGTATCGTCCTCCGCTTCTGCCAGCACACGCGCGTTGAACTGCAGCCAGGAAAGCTCGCGGTTCTGCGTATATCCCTGTTCCCAGATTGCCTGTGTCATGAGAGAGATTCCCCCTGTTTTGATTCCGGCCGCCGGACACGGAAAAGCGGCCATAAGATCAGTCAGTATACTACTATTATACTGCATTTTTGTGTTGGGACAATGCGTTTTGTGTAAAAAGCATGTAAAGTGCCGCATTTTTTTGCGTTGCGTGCAGGGGGACCGTCTGCTATACTGGAAACAGAAAGAGAAAGGAGCAAAACGGCATGAGAAACATCTGGCACGATATTGACCCGCGCTGCATTACACCGGAACGCTTTACGGCGGTCATTGAGATTCCGGCGGGCAGCAAGAAAAAGTATGAACTGGACAAACGCACCGGTCTGCTGCGGCTGGACCGCATTTTGTATACTTCCACGCATTATCCGGCCAATTACGGCTTCATTCCGCGCACCTATGCGGATGACGGCGATCCGCTCGATGTGCTTGTGCTGTGCACCGAGTCGCTCGACCCTCTGGTTGAGGTGGACTGCTATCCGATCGGCGTGATGCGCATGATTGACGAGGACGAGATCGACGACAAGATCATTGCGATCCCGTTTGAGGAGCCGACATGGAATTTCTATCACGATATGGACGAGCTGCCGCCGCATTACGGCAATGAGATCACACACTTTTTCGAGGTTTACAAGGGCCTCGAGCACAAGCATACCACGACTTCGGACGCGCTCAACCGGGAAAAGGCGATTGAGGTCATCAAGGACTGTATGCGTCGGTACGAGGTACATTTCTGCGGCAGACGGCCGGAGAAGGAAGAAGCGTAAATTATACATAGCAAAACGCGGAGGAACAGCGTTCCTCCGCGTTTTTTGTTTACAGCTTTTCCAGCAGCTGCTTGAGCCATGCTTCGTTCATTGCGGGCGTGTCGCGCAGCGGGAAGCCAATCCCCATCCGGTCGTATTTTTCAATGCACAGCTTGTGGAAGGGGAGAAATTCGATCTTTTGCAGGTTGGGATAGCGTTCGGCGTGTGCCTTGACCAGTCGCAGGTGGTCGAGGCTGTCGGTCAGGCCGGGCACGACCACATGCCGCACCCAGAGCGCCACGCCTTTCATGGCGGTCAGCTGCAAAAAGCGCTCGACCTGCGACAGCTCTGCGCGGCAATAGCGGCGGTAATCCCCTGCCGTCAGAAATTTCAGGTCGCACAGCACCAGATCGGTGTATCGCAGCACGCGCTCGGCAGCAGCGGTCGAGCAGCCCGTTCCCGAGGTGTCCAGCGCGGTGTGCACGCCGTGTTCGTGCAGCTTTTGGAAGAATTCCGCGACAAAGTCCGCTTGCAGCAGCGGCTCGCCGCCCGAGACGGTCACGCCGCCGCCGTTTTTCCAATATGGCTGGTAGCGCAGCACGCGGCGCACGAGTTCGTCCGTCTCGATTTCCTCGCCGCCGTCTGTGTCCCAGGTGTCCGGGTTGTGACAGTAGACGCAGCGCAGCGGGCAGCCCTGCAGGAAGATCACACAGCGCACGCCAGGCCCGTCCACCGCGCCAAGGGACTGGATGGAATGGATGCGTCCGGTCATTTTGCCACAACCTTTCTTACAATAGTATGCAATCGTATTGCTTGGTATGTTTGCCGCTGCGCGCGGCGGGCGCACAAGAGGGGAGAAACCTCTGGTGTCTCCCCTCTTGCGAATCACCCCTTTTCCTTGAGGGCGCGCTGCGCGCGCAAAAGTGCAGTCCCGGTTTCCGGTTGCCGCCCGCTTCGCAGGATCAGAACAACCTTCGCGGCTGTCTGCCCCAGAGGGGGCGTTGACCCTTAGAGGATGTTAGATCGCTTCGTGGAACGTGCGGGAGATCACTTCACGCTGCTGCTCGCGGCTGAGCTTGTAGAAGTTGACCGCATAGCCCGAAACGCGGATGGTCAGGTTGGGGTACTGCTCGGGATGCTCGTAAGCGGCGATCAGCGTATCGCGGTTCATGACGTTGACGTTCAGGTGATGTGCCTTCTGAGCGAAGTAGCCGCTCATGATGGCAACGAGGTTATTGACGCGGTCCTCGTCGGTCTTGCCGAGCGCGCCCGGCGTGATCGAGAAGGTGTTCGAGATGCCGTCGCGGCAGTAGTCATAGCTGAGCTTTGCCACCGAGTTGAGCGAGGCCAGCGCGCCCGACTTGTCGCGGCCCGACATCGGGTTTGCGCCCGGCGCAAGCGGCTCGCCGTGCCGGCGGCCGTCCGGCGTGTTGCCGGTCTTTTTGCCGTACATGACGTTGGAGGTGATGGTCAGGATGGACAGGGTGTGGATCGCGCCGCGGTAGAGCGGGTATTCGGTCAGCGCATGGTAGAACTTCTCGACCTGCTCGCAGGCGATGGTATCCACACGGTCGTCGTCGTTGCCGAACTTCGGGAAGTCGCCCTCGATTTCAAAATCGACGATGATGCCGTTCTCCGGGTTGCGGATCGGGTGGACCTTGGCGTATTTAATCGCAGAGAGCGAGTCCGCCATGCAGCTCATGCCCGCGATGCCAAACGCCATCAGGCGGCGAACTTCGGTGTCGTGCAGGGCCATCTGGCTCTTCTCGTAGGCGTACTTGTCGTGCATATAGTGGATGGTGTTCATCGCGGAAACGTAGGTCTTAGCCAGCCATGGACGGTAGAAGTCCATGCGACGGCAAACCTCGTCATAGTCGAGCGTGTCGCCTTCCATGACCGGCATTTCCGGACCGACCTGATCGAACTTGTTTTCGTCGCGGCCGCCGTTGATGGCCATCATCATCAGCTTTGCGATGTTGGCGCGCGCGCCGAAGAACTGCATATCCTTACCCACGCGCATTGCGGAAACGCAGCAGGCGATCGCATAGTCGTCGCCGTAGTACGGGCGCATCACGTCGTCGTTCTCATACTGGAGAGCGTCGGTGTCGATGGATACCTTGGCGATGAACTTCTTCCAGTTCTCGGGCAGCTGCTCGCTCCAGAGGACGGTCAGGTTGGGCTCGGCTGCGGGGTTGAGGTTATACAGCGTATGCAGCACGCGGAAGCTGTTCTTGGTGACGAGCGGGCGGCCATCCTCGCCGATGCCGCCGACCGCCTCGGTGATCCACATCGGGTCGCCGCCGAACAACTCGTTGTACTCGGGGGTGCGCAGGTGGCGCGCCATGCGCAGATGCAGCACGAAATCGTCCATAATCTCCTGCGCTTCGGGCTCGGTCAGGATGCCGGCCTTGAGGTCGCGCTCAAAGTAGATATCAAGAAAGGTAGAGGTGCGGCCAAGGCTCATTGCTGCGCCGTTCTGCTCCTTGATGCCCGCAAGATAGGCGAAGTACAGCCACTGCACGGCTTCCTTGGCGTTCTCGGCGGGTCGGGAAATGTCAAAGCCGTAATCGGCCGCCATCGTTATCATGTCTTTGAGCGCCTTGATCTGGTCAGAAAGCTCCTCAGCGGTGCGGATTTCCTTTTCGGTCGTCGGCACGTTGCCCAGTGCGTCCTTGTCGCGCTGCTTTTCTTCAATGAGGCGGTTCACGCCGTAGAGCGCGACGCGGCGGTAGTCGCCGATGATGCGGCCGCGGCCGTAGGCGTCCGGCAGGCCGGTCAGCAGGCCGACGTGACGCGCTTCGCGCACGTCCTTGGTGTAGGCCGAGAACACGCCGTCGTTATGCGTCTTGTGGTATTTGAATTCCTCTTCGATCTTGGGGGAAACCTCGTAGCCGTAGGCCTTGCAGGCTTCGCGCACCATGCGCATACCGCCGAACGGGTTGCAGGCGCGCTTGAGCGGCTCATCGGTTTGCAGGCCGACAATAATTTCGTTCTCCTTATCGAGGTAGCCCGGGCCGAACGCCGTGATCGTGATGACGGTTTCGGTATCGACATTGCGCACGCCGTTCTTCTCGCGCTCTTCCGCGAGCAGCGCATCAAACTTTTCGCGCATCGCGGTCGTGCGGGCGGTTGCGGGCGCGAGGAACGCGCCGTCGCCCTCGTAAGGGGTGTAGTTTTTCTGGATGAAATCGCGGACGTTGATCTCATTCTGCCAATCGCCGCCGATGAAGGTGTTCCATGCGTTCATATAGGTGATTCCTCCTGTTTCTTTGGTTCGGCTGCCCTTTTTTGGATGCAAAAAAGGGCAGCATCGCGTATCTTGTGCGACACTGCCCAGACGGTCGGCATTTTTACGGAACCCCTGCTCCCCGGTGGTTTGCGCTCCACCTTGTCCGTCAGTTGCAGGGAACTTGTCTGGTTTTAGAATAACACAACTACATATGGTATGCAACTGATGAATCCTACAAAAATTTGACGCAGAAAATATCGCGGACTGCGACAGTAGTCAAAAACGGATGAATTACGATGCGGATGTAAAACCTATGGAAAGCCTCTTCACAACACGGAAAAATTGGCGTATGATAAAGGTAATAAAAAGGAGGTTGCGCATATGAAGATTGGCATGCTGACAAGCGGCGGCGACTGCCAGGGCCTGAACTCCGCCCTGCGCGGCGTGGCAAAGACGCTGTATAACGAACTGGGCAGCAAGGTGACCATTTACGGCATCCGGGACGGCTACCGCGGTTTGATCGAGGGCGATTACCATGAAATGAACCCGCGGGATTTTTCGGATATCCTGACCGTGGGCGGCACGATTCTCGGCACATCCCGCCAACCGTTCAAGCAAATGCAGAAGGCGAGTGAGGACAGCGAGGAAACCAAGCTGCAAAAAATGCTCAAAACCGTAAACGACGAGGGCTTTGACTGCCTGGTTATTCTCGGCGGCAACGGTACGCACAAAACCGCGAACCTCCTCAGTCAGAACGGCGTCAATGTCGTGACACTGCCCAAGACGATCGACAATGACCTGTGGGGCACGGAAATGACCTTCGGCTTCCAGTCCGCGATCGACATCGCCACGACGGTGATCGACTCTATCCACTCCACTGCGTTCTCGCATTCGCGCGTGTTTATTGTGGAGGTCATGGGCCACAAGGCCGGCTGGCTGACGCTGTATTCCGGCATTGCGTCCGGCGCGGACGTAATCATCATTCCGGAGATTCCGTATTCGGCCAAGAAGATCGCGGAAGCGATCGACAAGCGCGCCCAGAGCGGCAAGCGCTTCTCGATTCTGGCGGTTGCGGAAGGCGCAATCAGTCAGGAAGAGGCCAAGATGAGCAAGAAGGAATTCAAGGCTGCGCGCGAGAAAATGCCCTATCCGTCCATTTCCTACCGCATTGCGGACGAACTCAAGGAGATCACGGGGCACGAAATCCGTGTGACCATTCCGGGCCACTATCAGCGCGGCGGCGCGCCCTGCCCGGCTGACCGTCTGCTGACCAGCCGCTTCGGCGTGGCGGCGGCGCATCTCATCCGCGAGAAGAAGTATGGCTATATGGTGGCGCTGCAAAACGACAAGATCGTGCCCGTACCGCTCAAAGATGTGGCGGGCAAGCTCAAAACCGTTCCGCCCGACAGCGAAGTGGTGCGCGCGGCGCGCGCGCTCGGCCTGTCGATGGGCGACTGAACGCAAAACACAAAAGGACGTGCTGCGGCACGTCCTTTTGTTTGCCCAAGCCGTAAGTCGGAACGGCAGGCCAGACCGGTTAGTCCTGCGCGCTGTTCGGATTCTTGCTCTGGGTGTTCGGCTGCGGGTTCTTATTCTGGCTTCCGTTCGGACACTGGTTCGTGGTGGACGGGTTCTGACGCTTGTTCTGCTTGCTCATGGGAAATCACCTCTTTTTTGAAGATTTCGAGCGTAGTTTGCACGCTGCAAGGGAAAAATATACGCGCGGGTATTGCGGAAACATAAAAAATCTGATAAAATTTGTATGCGCCGTATGGCGTTTTTGAGGTTATATTTAATTTATTTCAGATAGAAAGAGGGACTTTCCACCATGTCGGGACACTCCAAGTGGCATAATATTGCCAAGCGCAAGGGCGCAAACGACGCGAAAAAAGCGAAAATCTTCACCAAGATCGGCCGTGAAATGGCCATTGCCATCAAGGAAGGCGGTTCAGCTAACCCGGACTTTAACTCCCGCCTGCGCGACTGCATCGCCAAGGCCAAGGCCAACAATATGCCCAACGATAACATCAAGCGCACGCTGGACAAGTATTCGGGTGCGAACGGTCAGGTCAACTACGAGGCCAACAACTATGAGGGCTACGGCGTCTGCGGCGTGGCAGTCGTTGTCGAAACGCTGACCGATAACAAGAACCGCACGGTTGCCGACGTGCGCCACCTGTTTGACAAGTACGGCGCGGGTCTGGGCGCGACCAACTGCGTATCCTGGCAGTTCGACAAGAAAGGCGTTATCATCATGGAGCGCGGCGAGCTGGACGAGGACACCGTGATGATGCAGGCGCTGGACGCTGGTGCCGAGGACTTCCAGGCTGACGAGGAGACTTTCGAGATCTACACCGCGCCGGAGGATTTCTCCGCGGTGCGCGAAGCGCTCGAGACGCTGGGCTACTCCTTTGTCGAGGCTGAGGTCGAACTGGTGCCGCAGAACTATGTCACCCTCGAAAAGGAAGAGGATATGGCTCAGATGCGCAAGCTGCTCGATAATCTCGAGGACAACGACGACGTGCAGGCAGTTTGGCACAACTGGGAAAACGAAGCGGATTACGAAGGCTAAGCCGTCTCGTTTGCAAAAAAGAAGATGGATGGCGCAGTCGTTTTTTCCCTGCGGGAAAGGCGGCTGCGTTTTTTTGTAAAGAGGACAAAAAATCCGTTGCGCGCAGCGGAAAAGTATGCCATGATAAAGGAAAACGGAATGCCGCAAGGCGGAAAGAGGCTGCATATGAAAATCGGGACGATTGGAACGGGCAACATTGTGACATGGGTGATGACCGAGGCCGTGCGCACGGCGGGCGTGACCTATGAGGCGATCTATTCGCGCGGAGAAGCGACCGGCCGCGCGCTGGCGGAGCGGTTTGGCGTGAGCAAGGTGTATACCAAGATGGAGGATATGCTGGCGGACCCGGCGGTGGATTGGGTTTATGTCGCCTCCCCCAACAGCCTGCACTATGCGCAGACCAAGGCAGCGCTCGAGAGCAGTAAGCATGTGATCTGCGAAAAGCCGTTCACGCCCACCCGGGCGCAGGCCGAGGAGCTGGCCGCACTTGCGGAGCGCAAAGGGTTGTTCCTGCTGGAGGGCATCACGACGCTGTTCCAGCCGCATTTTGCGCGCATCCGCGAAAATCTGTCCAAAATCGGGCCGGTGCGGCAGGTGTCGTGCACCTTCTGCCAGTATTCGAGCAAGTTCGACGCGCTCATGGCCGGGCAGACACCCAACGTCTTTAACCCTGCTTTTGCAGGCGGCGCGCTCATGGATATCAACCTGTATAATCTGTATTTTGTTTACGGCCTGTTCGGTATGCCGGAGCGCGTGACCTATCACGCGCGGCGACATGAAAACGGCATCGACCTTGGCGGCGTGGCTGTGCTGGAGTATCCGGGATTTGTCGCCCAGTGTACGGGCGCGAAGGACTGCAAGAGCGAAAACGGCGCGCATATCATAGGAGAAAAGGGATTCATCCGCGTGGAGAACCCGGTCAGCATGTGCACGCGCGTCACGGTCGTGACCGACGAGGGCGAGCAGGTTTTTGACGAGCAGCAGGGCGAAACCGCGTGGTACTGGGA
>ERZ1090868.286-NODE-286-length-28026-cov-9.811269_pt1 | contig 28026 bp, 14 predicted proteins | sample MGYA00478475_ERZ1090868 | MGnify/ENA primary metagenome ERZ1090868 (study PRJEB33644, sample SAMEA5815747) | chicken gut metagenome | biome: Chicken; feature: Gastrointestinal Tract; material: Caecum | place: Ireland | collected 2019-01-01 | study: A study of the...
ACAGCTTTTCGCACTTTTCTTTCTCGTCTGTGAGCGCAGCCGCCCACAAGATCCAATCCGCCTTCGTGTAGTCCTCGCGCGTGTCGAGCGGAACGCCGTAGCGGTTTGCTTTTTCAATATAGTAAGAAGCCTCCGCTTCGCAGATGTCCTGCCCGATGAGGGAAAACCCGAAAAGTTTATCAAAGAGGATGTTGTACTTGATGGAGAAGGTGTCCGTCCCGCCATAGGAAAGAGGCAGGATGTGCGGCCCCACCTTGACGCGGAAGGCATCCGCAAAGGTGCGCGCCTTATTCTCGTATTCCCCGGCAAGCTCCTCCTTCCCCAGGGCGCGGCAGATGAGAGAGAACGCCTCGATTCCGACGAGCGCCTTGATGGTCAGGTTGACATTCCCTGCAAGGTGGCCCGCAAAGTCATCCGTGCAGAGCTGGTTTTCGGGTGAAAGGCCATACTCTTCGAGGTATTTCACCCACTTTGCAAGCAGATCGAACTGTTCGCGGGCGAGCGATTTATCCGCCCCTGCGACGATGGCCGCCGCCTGCATGATGATCATATTGCCGCATTCCTCGACGGGCATCTGACAGTTCTTGTCGTAGACCTCGCTCTCGGCAGGGCGGATATAGAGCATCTGATTGGTGCGGGGCGAAGCCCCGGTCGAGAACATCCCGCAGCAGTACTTGTCCTCGCGGCAGGCCGTGCCATAGACCTGGCCCGAGCACCACGGGTAAGTGCCGATGTCGTGCGGGGCAAAATCAAAGTTCCAGACGGGCATCCTCGCAAAATCATAGATGCCGCGCAGCATGCCCTGTACCAATTCGGGGTTATAAAGAAGATAGAGCGGGATGGAAGGATAGCTCACGTCCGCCGTGCCGATGCAGCCGTTGGAATTGTTCTCCTTGGAGAGAAACAGGAGCTTTCCGTCCTTCGTTTCGACGAGCTTGTGCGCGGCGACGCTCTGGCGCAGGGAGGCGCAGGCGATCGTGTAGTAGTCCTTGCCCACCTTCTCGCAGTCGGCTTTGAGCTGGACATCAAACGCTTCGCATTCGGATACGATGCGGGCGTGTTCGGAGAAGGAAAAATCGAGCGCATCGAGAATGTTCTTCCCGTTCCGGAAGAAATAGCATTTGAGCCACTCCCCGAAATAAAAGACGGAGACTTTATCGTCGAAGGCGGTGAGGAAGGTGCCCTTCTGTTCCGTGTTGACGGCAAGAAGGTACAGCCGCTCGCAGTCTTTGCGGAGATACTCGCGCTTCCCTTCCGAAAGATACAATGTAAGCCCCGCTTCGCTTAATAACCAGCTCTCCTTGGCGGCGAGATAGATATCGCCCCAATCGGGGGAGCACATATCGCTCGTATCGGAAAGAACAAGGTTGCGCCCGCGGGTGAAATACGCTGCTTCAAAGCCCTTCATGGGGATGACGCCGCCCACGACCCACGAACGCTCCCCATTATAGCAGAACTCTTCGTCGATTGCAAGGGCTATCGAAAAATCTTCGGGGATCTCCCCCTCCGTCACTTCGTAATCGGTGTAGCATACAGGGCAGGAGAGCACGTCGAGATCGCCGGGGAGCAGGGGCGAGAGAAAGCGCACTTTGAGCGCGAACCCCTCGCCGCGAAAGGTGTAGTCGGTGGAAAAGGCGTGCACTTCGAGGCTTGTCTGCTCGAGCGGAACAACGCCGTCGCGGCGGCCGAGGAAGGAATACGTCTTTCCCTTCCAGCGCACAAAACCGCAGGCGCGCTTTTCAAGGCCCGTCCAGAAGACGGTGTCGCCCGCGTTGAGCTCATCCGTTTTCGACCACACGGAAAAGAGCGGGTCGATGAGCCACAGAGGATAGGCGGGCAAGATGCGTTTTGTCATAAATACTCCTTGTAAGTCGCATCGGAAGGGACGGCTCCCGCCGCCCCCTCCTTTGCGCGTTGTGTTGTTATTTTACCATGTCACTTGGAAAGCGTAAAACCGGTCATCCAGATCGCAGCGATCGGATCATTTGCACTTCCCGGCGCAGTCGCCCAGAAGATCCTGCCCTGACCCGTCTCCGCATTCATTTGGCCGACAAGTTCAGACAACCCGATCTTCACTTCGACCCAGGTCCCCGTTTGGATATTCTGCTCGGAATACACATCGGGAAGAAGTCTGATCTGCAGCTCATTCCGGGAAGAGCCCGCGGCATTCTCAACATACAGCCAGAAGGACACATCGGAATATCCCTGCTCCATGCAGGACTGAATGTCTGCGATCGAAAGCTGACTGCGGATATAGACGTTCGGCCATTGATCGGTGTCCATGGTTACAGCGTTGAACTTGACTACGCGCTCATAGCCTTCGGGCATCCCGTCGGGTGCAAGGCAGCGGCCAAAATACCCATCCGTCGTGTTTGTGTCTGCCTCCAACCCGCTATCCGCCCAGACATTCAAACCCTTAAAGGCACCAACGGTGTTCATATCGAGGAGCGAAGGATCGGACGAAAGCTCTTTCGCATACACGCTTGCGATGCGGACTTCGCTAATCTGATTGAAAACGCCGGACGCATCGCCGTTCTGGATCCAAAGGATAGATCCATCCGAGGCAAGGCCTGCGATGAAGTCTGCATCGAGAGCGAGATCGAACCAGGTATTCGGTTTGACGTAGACGTTCTGATCATTGACGCTGATCTGCAGCTTTTCAACGTTGCCGCCCTCTTTCACACCAATGTACATGGGGATGACGACGGTATCATAGCCCCGGATCGCATCCGCCGTCATGCGGAAGGACGAGAAATGAAGGTTGGGCCAACTGCCGCCCTCCCGATCGTCGATCGCAAAGGACACGCCACCCTTTGCATCTGCGGGAAGAAGATCGCTCCCTGCGGGAAGATAGGTCTCGGCAAAGTCAGCATCGCTCTCCAGCCGCACGCTGTCGAGGGAGACGGGATCGTTGAAGGACTCGATCTCATTCGCCTCGGCCGCTGCGCGTTCGACGGTGAGTGTTGCAGTCGAGGAATACTCCGAACCGTTGTAAGCTGCCGTATAGGTGACGGTGTACTCTCCGGCACGATCGGGCGTGAATTTGCCGCCCGTGACAGGATAAGTATTTTCCCCGAGCGTCACTTCGATTGTCCAGACGACGCCGTCGAAAACGGTCGTCCCGGCACCGTCGAGGAGCACTTCGTCGGGCAACTCATATTCTACTCCTGCCGTCCCCGTCTTGTCAAGGGATGCGGAGAGATCGACACGGAAGGAACCCACTTTTACCTCAGCGGAAGCCGTAAACGTCCTGCCGCGGTAGCTTGCCGTATAGGAAACAGTGAATGTTCCTTCGCGGTCGGGCGTAAAGCTGCCGTCCGTCACGGAAACGGCCTCGCCGTCGCAGGTGACGGAATACGTCCACACAACGGCCGAGGGGTCGGATGCACCTTCCAGCGTCGCCGCGGGGATCGCATAGGGAACCCCGACCGTGCCGCCCGGCAGCGTCCCGAGCGAGACGAAATACTGCTTCTCCGTCACGGTGACGATGACCGAACCGCTTTCAAAACGTCCGCCGTAGCTTTCAAACACAAAGGTGTACTCGCCTGTCTGCGCCCCGATGAGCGTGACGGAGGCATCCTGATCGGAGACGGTATAATCCGTGCCCTTTACAAGGACGGTCTCGCCGCGCTTGATCGTCAGCTTGTAGGCAAGGCCCTTCTCGGAAGTGATGCCGAACCAGGCGTTGAAGCCGGTCTCCCCTGCCTCAAACTGTTCGCCCGAGGTGTTATCCATTGAGATGCCGCTTTCCGCAAAGGAGACAGGATCTTCCTCGCTCACGCGAAGGCCTGCGATCCACACTTCGGAAACGGTATTGCCGCCCGCGTTCTCAAACCAGAAGAGATCGGTGTACTCGATGCCGTTGGCGATTCCCCAGCCATAGACGGAGCGCAAAACTTCGGCATCCACTTGAAACTCCACCCACTGATTCACGGGAAGTTCGCCCTTGACGATCCAATCTCCGCCGTGCGGCCACTGACGGATGGAGAGCGGGCTTGAAGAAGCACTCTTCACATACAGCGTCACGGTGACGGCATTGCCGCCGTCAAACATCTTCCGGTCTGCGCCGAACTTGACGTGCGGCCAGCTCACGGCGCCCGAAGGAAGGCTCATGCGCACCGCGCCGTTGTCCTTCACGGCTTCGGGAACGTTCGACGGGATCTCTACGCTGCCCGCTTCAAAGTAGGTGTTAGAGGCGGGATTTTCAGCCGAATCGAGGAGAAAGAAGCCCTCTGCCCCCGTTCCGAACGCGACCACGTCCTCCGTCTTTACGACTTTGACATTGCGGATGCACAGCTCGCTGAAGCGTGCCGAGCCCGAACTTGCCACCCAGAACAGCTTGACGGAACCATCGGAGCCGATCGCCTGAATGTAAGTCGCAAGATCAAAGGTGAGCGTCACCCACTCGCCGATCGCAACGGACGCCTGCGAGGAGATGCCCGCCGCCTGCGCCCAATAGTTCATCTGCGCAACTTCGCCCGCACTTCTCGACAGGGGGCGCAAGAGCAGCTCGAGCGTGACGGCGTTGTAGCCTTCCGCAAGGAGGCGCTCGTAAGTCGATCTGCTCTGCCTTGCCGTAAGCGTGACATTCACCCAGTTTCCGCCCTCGTTCTGATCGATCTTGGCAACGACGCCGTCCGTAGCGCTCCACGAGACCGACTGCGCATCCGAGATCTGCACATTGGAGAGCGAGGAAGGATCGTTGAAGGATTCCACCTCATCCTTTGCGGGAGCCATGCGGTAGATGGTCACATAGAGCTGTTTGGAATAGGTCTTGCCCTCGTACTCGGCCGTATAGGTCACAGTGTAGAGCCCTGCCTCGCCGGGCGTGAAAGAGTTGCCCCAGATCGGGAAATTGGTTCCGCCCAGATCGAGGGAATAGGTCCATTCCACATCCGCTTCGACCGAGCTTCCCGTATAGTGGACAAGATGGGCATCGGGGAGGGTAAAGCTCTCGCCCACCGTCCCTGCAACATCCTCGCCGTCGATGACGACACGGTAGGCATCCACGAAGATGCTGCGCGTGCCGACGTATTCCCTGCCGCGGTAGAGCGCCGTATAGGTGAGCGTGTACTCACCGTCTGTATCGGGCGTGAATTTGCCGTCCGTCACGGGGTAATTTTCACCGTCCTTGCTCACTGTGTAGCTCCACTCGACGGGAATGCCCTCCGTCGCGCCGCGCAGCGTTGCCGAAGGCAGCTTAAAGGGAGTGCCGACCATGCCCCTCCTCTGAGAGTAGGCGACGGAGACGGTGTATTCCTTCTCCTTCACGGTGACGGTAAGCTCGCCGCGTTCAAAGCGGTCGCCGTAGCTTTCAAACACAAAGGTGTACTCGCCCGCCTCGCAGTTGAGGAGCGTGACGGAGGCGTCCTGATCGGAGACGGTGTAGTCCGTTCCCTTTGCAAGGACGGTCTCGCCGTGTTGAATTGTCAGTTTGTAGGCATAGCCCTTCTTGGAAGCGATCCCGAACCAGGCGTCCAGCCCGGTCTCGCCCGCTTCGTACTGATCGGCCGTGGTGTTTTCCATCCCGATGCCGCTGTCTTCAAAGGAGACGGGCTCTTCCTCGCTCACGCGAAGGCCTGCGATCCACACTTCGGATACGAGCCTGCCGCCCGCATTGGTGAACCACAGAAGATCGGTGTATTCGATGCCGTCGGAGGGCGCCCAATTATAGACGGAACGCAGCACTTCGGCATCCACTTTGAATTCCACCCACTGATCAACGGGAAGTTCACCCTTGACGATCCAATCTCCCCCGTGCGGCCACTGGCGGATGGAGAGCGGGCTCGAGGAAGAACTCTTCACATACATCGTCACGGTGACGGTGTTGCCGCCTTCGAACATGTTCCTGTCTGCCGAGAACTTGATGTGCGGCCAGCTCTCCGCGCCCCTGCCGAGGCTGAGGCGGACTGCGCCGTTCTCCTTCACGGCTTCGGGAACGCCCGAAGGGATCTCGCTGCTGCCCGCTGCAAAGTAGGCGTTCGACGCGGGATTTTCGGGAGAATCGAGAAGGAAGAAGTCCTCTGCGCCCGTCCCGAAGGCGACGGTATCATTGACCTTAGCAACCTGCACATTGCGGATGCGCACTTCGGAAAGTTTTGCAATGGTGCTTGCGCTGCGGTCGTAGCTTGCCACCCAGAAGAGCTTGACCGTCCTGCCCGAGGAGAGCGCTTCAAGATAGGTATCGAGATCGAAGGTGAGCGTCACCCACTCGCCGATCGCAACGGATGCCTGCGAGGGCGCGTATTCGTTCTGAGAAGCCCAATACTGCATCTGCGCGTTGCGGGCATTGGACCCTTCCGCGGGCTTCAAGAACAGTTCGAGCGTGAGGGCGTTGTAGCCCTCTTCTTTGAGTTTTTCATAGACGGAGATATCCTGACGGGCACGGACGGAAACATCCATCCACACGTCGATCGAAGGATCGACCGCTGCAACAGCCGCCTTCTCTTCCGCATTCCACGAGACGGACGAGACGCCCGTAACGGTGAGATTGTCGAGGGAGAGTTCATCGCCGAAGAACTCCACTTCCGTCTCGCCGACGGCGGGCCGCTGATCGTTGAGATCGAGCGCACGGATGTTGGCGATGCGGATGTGTTCGATGACATTGGCGGGATCGCCGTTCTGCACCCAAAAGAAGCCGCGGCTGCCGGGAGATACGCGCGTGAGATAGTCGGCGAACTGCTCGGCATCGAGGCGCACCGTCACCCAGGTGTTGGGAGAGACGTACTTATCGAACTCGTCCGTTTCGGGATACATTTTGAGAAGGATCGCCCTGTTGTGCGCGGGCGCGTCGAGATAGAGATCGAATGAGACGGTATCGTACTTTGCGATCTCGCTTGCCGTGATGCGCGAAGTGAGATAGAACCGCGGCCAGCTGCCGTCGAAATCGGTGCCGTAGACGGGATCGATCGTGTACTCCACGCCACCCTTCGTGCCTTCGGAGGCGCCGTCCAGACGGTCGTCGCCCTCCCACAGGTATTCGGGGTTCGTATATTCGACGCCCGTGCCGCTGTTCATGAGGATGCCGTCGAGGGAGGCGGGATCGTCGAAGGATTCGATCTCCCCCTGCGCCGCTTTATCGCGCGCGATGCTGACCTCGGCGGTGACTTCATACGTCTTTCCGCCGTATTCTGCCTGATAGGTAATGAGATATACCCCGCCCGTCTGCGGCATGAAGGTATTGCCGCTCACTTCGACGGGACCGAATTTGCCCTCGTAGAGCTCCTTGTCGCGATAGGAGACGGAGTAGCTCCACTTTTCGGCAGCAACGGGCGTGCCGTCCACTTCGAGCGAGGCTTCGGGGATGGAATACGTCTGCCCCTTCTGCCCTTCGGGAAGTTCGGGGACGCGCACTTCGTCAAATTCGGCGCGGATATCGGCGACGCGGACGGTGTCGATCGCATTGAAGCAGCCCGAGCCGCCGTTCTGCAGCCAGAAGAGACCGAGCGCCTTGACGCCGATCGAATCGCCCCAGTTGTTGAAGACGGTCTCGCTCTCGAAGGTGAGCTTGACCCACTCGTTCGTCGGAACGTACTCGACGTACTCCGACGACGTATCGGGGAACATGTGCAGTTCCACCTGCTTGACCGTCTCATCCTCCGTTCCGAAGTAAAGTCGGATGCTGAAGCGGTCGGCGCCCACAAGCTCTTCCTGCGGGGTGCGGGAATCAAACCGGAGGCGCGGCCAGGTGCCCATCTCGGCGTCAGTGACGGCAAATTCCACACCACCCTTGACGCCCTCGGGCAGTTTCTCGCTGCCCGCCGCAAGGTACGTCTCGCCATAGTCGATGCCGCTCTCGAGGCGCACATAGACGAGCGAGGAAGCAAGATCGAAGGACTGCACTTCTCCCCGGGCGGGCTCGCTCGTCCGGATCTCGGCGAGGGGCTCATCGGAAACGGAGAGCGTCAGATCGTCGAGATAGAGGACGGGCGCGTCTGCAACGGAGGAGGAGTTCTGATTTTCAAACACAAAGCCGAGGCCCGCTACATTGGTGATGTCGCAGAGATCCTGAAGGGCCTCGTAGTCGGGCTGATACTCGATCTCCGTCCAGGTACCGGGGGCAAGGGAATAAGTGCCGACGACCTTATAGTCGGTGCTGTACACATCGGAAATGCTCGCAACGATGGCAAGTTGCACCTCCTGCGTCTCGCTCTCCGCGTTATACATGTAGAAGGAGACTTTGGCAAGCTTGGAAAAGTCGACAAAGCTGTAACCTTCCTCGCCGTCCATCTGCATGGGATAGTAAAAATAGGGTGCTGAAGGATCGGTGACGGAGCCGAGCGGCTGCAATTTTGCGGAATAGCTGCCGTCGTGAGCCTGCTCGTCCGAGCGCGTGATGCGACCGAAGCCGTCCATCATGTTGATGTTATAGAAGCCGTCCTGCCAGCTCTCGTAAGAGGCGAACGCAACTTCCGTCACGCCCTTCTCCCCGCCGCCGCAGGCACAGAGCACGGCCGCGGAGCTCGTCGCAAGGAAAAGCGCGCTGATTACAAGGATACTCTTTTTCATAGCTCTCCCTCCTTACCTGCCGTACACGACGATGTTGCCGACAAAGATGCTGAGCGCATCCTCCCCGCTCGCCACATGGAAGCGGAGGCACTGCACCTCGCCGATCTTTGCCCAGTTGACGCCCGAAAGCGAAACTTCCACCGTTTGGGCGTTTTCTTGGAAGGTGACGCTTGCGAGCGACGTTTCGCCCTTCGACCCCACGAGCACGACGGAGACCGTTCTGCCCGCAGAGGCCGCCATCTCGAGCTTGAGGCTTGCGGCGTCCTCGCCGATGCCCGCAATGAGCGAGCCCTTGAGCGTGAATGCCTGCTGCTGCGTAAAGTTGAGCTTTGCGGAAAGTTCTGCCTTTAAAACGCTCTCACTCGTCCACCCCGCGATGCCCGAATCGGCAGCGGCGAGCTTTTCAAAGACGGCCGAAACGCCGCTTTCCACGGGCGCAAGATCGGACGAAGGATCGGCGAGAGCCGCCTTGTTCTTCTGCACGCGGCCGCCGAGGTATTCCTCGTAAGTAAAGGTCTTGCCATCTGCCGTCATCGAGATGCGCACGGTGTTGGAATCGGATGCAGAGAGATCGGAAAGCACGGTGTACTTCGTCATGCCGTTCTCCGTCGCGCCCGCCGTGAGCGTGCCGCAGCTCCCTTCGCCGAGGGAAACGTCCGTCCCCTCTTTGACCGCAAAGGAGAAGGTGACGCTGCCTGCGCCGTCGTCCTCTTTTCCGAGGACGGAGAAGGAGGCGGGAGAGGCCGCAAGTTCTGCGAGCGTGAAGAGCTTATCGCGCGCCGCATCGAACGTCTCGTTGTCTGCCGTGACGACCGTGCCGACATACAGCTCGGAGGTGAGGCTTTGCATCATCTCGTAGAAATAGTCGTTGACGCCGTCGCCGTTTTCGTCCCTTTCAAGTCCTTCGTTGTACGTCTCCTGAATGGAATAGAGGAGCTCGTACTCTTCAAGGCCGTCGCGGATGGCTTCGAGGCGGAGGCTGCCGACGGGCCCGTCGATGCCGTACTGCGCCCCGGGATAGAAGAGGAATCCGTCGCCGTTGGCGTCGGGATAACGCTCCGCATTGCCCTCGTAGTAATCGTAGATCTCCTGATACGTCCAGTTGGAGTTGTTCGCGTAGATGTTGGTCGCCCAATAGAGGTTGCCGACGACGCCGTACTGCGCCTGCATCCAACTGACCATGCGCGGCGAGAGCATACTATCGTCGATGCGGTAGGTCGCATAGGGAGGCTCGGGCGCGACGCAGCCGTACCACCACTTCTGCGTCTGGCTGTAGTAGTGCGAACGGCCCTCCTCGGTGTCGTAATCGTCAAAGAGCGGGCAGCCGCCCTCGAGGTACGGCAGGATCTCGTTGTAATCGGTATTCGCCGCGATCGTGACGATGTGATAGAGGTCGTACAAGCTCTCGGCGATGCCTTCGATGAACTCGTCCGCCGAAGCATAGCCGCTCTCCTTCGCCTTCTCATCGAGGTCGGGATAGGCCGCCTTGATCGCATCCTTGTTTGCAAGGTACTCGTCCGCAAGGGCGTTCGCCGTATTGCGGGAGATGAGGCTGATGAGTTTGACCGTCGAATACCCCTGCGCGTTCTTGGTCTCGTCGATGAGGCGGTAGTACGTCACGAGCCGCGAAACGAGATCAACGCCCTCTTCAAAGCTCTTTTCGGAGAACGCTTGAAGGTACTTTCGCATGAGCGCAGCGTCCACTGTCTCGTAGGTGCCGAAGCTCGAATTGACAACGGCGTCCACCGCCGCCCGCGTGAAGTCGTACTGCGTATGGTCGGAGACGTACAGATCGGAGCTCTCCTCGATGCGGAGGGAGGAGACGTCGGCATTTGCGGCGTTGACGCGCTCGGTGGAATAGGGAAGAGAGATGGTCGAAGCGTTGTACTCGCTGACATACTCCCACGCCTTTTCGACATAGGCCTCGATGCCCGCTTCCGACTCCTCGTCAAAATCGTAGAGAATGATGTTGGGATTGAGGCGGTACTCATACAGCGCCGTGTTGTAGGCGTCGAACATCTCCTGCGTCGAATCGAGCTCGCCCTTGTAGAAGAGCCACTCGTTGAGGAACACGCTCTGCGTATGATTGACCGCCGAGACGGTGACGTCCTTCACTTCGAGGGAGACGGGAACGGTCTTGCTCTCCCCGCCCACCGTCACGGTGATGCTGCCCGTATAGACGCCGGGCGCCTGATCGAGGGGAACGTTAAAGCGGACATAGAGGCCCTGGTTCTCGCCCGCGAGGACGACGTTCTCCCCCGCCTCTTTGATGTTTTCATAGGGCACGAGCGCATCGGGATAGTACCCCGCGGGCACATTGCCGTAGGGCTTGGAGACGTTGATGTACTTCTCGTGGAAGATCTCCACGTTGGAGGCGGGGAATTGGTCGGAACCCGAGGAAAGCTCCCCCGCTTTCACCTCGTAGGCAAGATCCTCCTCCGCAGAGAGGATGATCTGCGCGCCCTCATACTCCCCTTTGGCAGCCGTCACGGAGAGCGTCTCGGAACTCACGCCGTCGTAATTTTCGGGAGACTCGTTCTTCAAGACCTTCTCCCGGGCAGAGACGCACCAGATCGCGGCGTCCTCCAGCGTTCCGGGATACGTCTTTCCGCCGCCCGGCTCCCCTTCGGGCGTACAGCCCGAAAGGAGCGCAAACGGAAGAACGAGCGCGAGCGCAAGCGCTGTTTTTGCTTTCATAATTTTCCCTCCTGTATCTTAGGAAAGTCCTGCAAGTTTGAGTGCGTTCTGGAAACGGGTGCCGTCCGTCCAATAGTTGATGGTCTCCTGATAATAGAGGGCGGGCGTATCCTTCGTCTCATTCGCACGGAGGATGGTGTACCAATCCTGACGGTAGAACACGTTCACGCTGCCGTAGTAATAGAGCGGGAACTGATTCTCCATGGGCAGGGTGTTGATGGTATAGAGCACATCCTCGTCGGGATAGAAGTAGTCGATCTTGCTCTTCTGCATATCGGAGAAGCTGTTGTAGAGCTCGGGATCCTTCTCCTTGATGTTGTACTCGAAGGGCAAGAAGGAGCCGTCCGTCGCCTCGGCATACGCCGCCTGTGCGATGTCCGACGCCATGAAGAGCAGGAAGTCGACCGCCATGTCCTTTGCCGTCGCATTCGCGGGGATGAGCCCGTTGTGCACGCCGCCGATGGAGTGGACGACGCCGCGCGCCTCCGCAACGGCCGCAAGCACCTGATCGAACGTGAAGCCGAGCGCATTCGTGCCGCCAGGGAATTCCGCGTCGATGAGGCTTTGAGGGACTTCGACGGAGGTATCGTCGGCATGGTCGACCATCGCCGAGAGCATCTCGTCGGAGATGCCGTACTTCTCGCCGAGGGCGCTGATGACGGGCACGCGCATGGTCTTGAAGTCGTTGGCGCTGTCGCCGATGCGGGAGAGCATATCCTTCATCTCCGCCGTGAACCAGTCGCCATTGGCATGGAAGAGCCAGCCGCCCTCTTCGAGCGAAGTGCCGTTCAGGAACTTGGTCTGCACCTGCTTGAAACCCTCCGACCAGCCGTTGGGGTCGAGATAGCCGCCGATCTTGCCCGCGTCCTTTTCGGAATAGGGCGTGCCATCCCAGTCGGAGCCTTCGTACTGCTTGCCGTGATAGCGCAGGAGGCTACGCATGACTTCGAGCGTCTCGTTTCTGCCCGTGTGCGATTCAAACACGGAGGAGTCTGCCGCCGACTGACCGACGGGGATGCCGCTCCAATAGTTGTAGTACTCATCCACGCCCTCGTACTGCGCCCACCAGGTATTGAAGAGGTTGGTGATGTAGGTGTCGTCCTTGGACTGATAGAAGGCAAAGCCGCCCTCCTCCCAGCCGTAGGTGCCGGGGTTTGCCGCATCCCAATCGGCGCGCAGCGCCTCACAGATCGCGAGCAGTTCGTCCGTCGTGTTGGGAGTCTCCCCTGCCTCGAGGCCGAGCTCGGGGTGCTCTGCGATAAACCCGTTGAGGAGCCGTTCGTTGTAGATGATGGAATCCATGCCGTCCGCCCAGGACATCGAGAAATACCGCTCGCTGTCGGGGTTTTCCGCATCGAGATATTGGTTCATGCGGACGTAGTCGTCCTTCATCTTTTCCTTGAAGGTGACGCCCTCGCCCAGCACTTCGGCGTTGTAGACGACATCCGTGAGCTCCATGACGTTGCCGTCCGGCACGAGCTGTGCCTGCAGCCACATATCGAACATCAGATCGAACGTGTTCGCCTGCGGGTTGGAAAGACGGGTGCTGCCGTAGTCCTTGCGGTCGCTCGTCTGCAGGAGGTAGTTGTCCTCCATGTTGGCGCCGGGATATTTTTCCTGCACCCAATCCTGTTCAAAGAACTTCTCCGCAACGGCATCCACCCACGCCGTGCCGTAGCCCAGATCGACGCAGTATATCTCGAGGAAGTCCTCGGAATCCTTCGCCTTACCGCCGCAGGCCGCCATCAACAGGGAAGATGCCGTAAGGATGCCCCCTATCAGCACACTGCCCAGAACTTTTACTGTCTTTTTCATAACTTTACCTCCTGTTCGTTTGAGAATAATTGCCGCGTCATTCCTTGAGTCCGCCGATCGTAAAGTTGGACATGATGACGTTGGAGAACCCTGCAAAGATCGCCATGATGGGAACGCAGGCGATGAGCAGCGCCGCATAGTACACGGGATAGCTCCCGCCGTCGCCGCGCTTTAAGGAACTTTCGATGACGTAGAGACCGGATGCCAGCGTCGGGAAATCGGGCATATACAGGATCATCGTCATGTAGTCGTTCCATGCGCCGATGAAGGACATGATGAAGAGCGTCAGAAGCGCCGGCCACGCCTGAGGCAGCATGACGCGGAAGAACACCGTGAAATGCCCGCCGCCGTCGATGAACGTCGCTTCGGCATAGCTCCAGGGGATGGAGCGGAAGAAGCCGTAAAGGACGAGGAAGTTGAAGCCGAATCCGCCGAACGCCGTCACGACGGGATAGAGCGGCGAATTATACAGCCCCAGCTGATAGATGAGCTTGAAGAAGGAACCCGTGTTGCCGACGATGGGAATGGTCATCGAGAAGATGGCGATTCCATACAGCACCCCGCGCAGTTTGAAGCGGTATTTGGCGACGCAGTAGCTCGTGAGCGCACTTGCGAACACGCCGCTCGCCGTGCAGAGCACCGAGTACCAGACGCTGTTTAGAAACATCACGGGGAAATAGATGGGATTGCCTGCGGAATCGTCGATCTTCATCTCGGTGAATGCCTTCCAATAGTTGGAGAACAGCCAATCCTTCGGCATGGAGAGATGGGACTGCTCCAGAAGGTATTCATAGGGATCCTTCAGGGAATTGAGGAACATATAGAGGAACGGGAAGATGAGCGAGAGCGCGTAGATCGCGAACAGCGCGAAGATAAAGCCAAAGAGCACTTTCTCGCGCGGGCTGCGCTTTTTCAGGATGGCGGACTCGTCCTCCCTCCCGGGAGATCTCCTCTTGTGAGAGATGCCTGCCTCAGATACTGCCATAGCCTTTCCTCCTTAGTATTCCGACGTGGGGACGCGCTCGAGCGCCCAGCGCACGATGAGGATGATGGGGACGGTGACGAGCGTGAAGCAGAGACCCGTCGCCGAGACGATGCCGAACTCCCCTCCCGCGCCGCTGCCCTGCTGGCCGTACACCTTCAGAAAGATCCAGAAGTTGATGGTCGTCGTCTCGTAGTCGCCGTTCGTAAACAGAAGGATGGGGCCCGACGAATTGACGATGCCCGTGAAGGTGAAGATGAGCATGGTGCAGATGGTCGGCCAGATGAGGGGCAGGATGATCTGCACAAGCTCGCGGAAGGGACCGCACCCTTCCAGCCGCGTCGCTTCGAGAACGTCGATGGGCACGCGCGCCATTGCGCCGCCGAAGAGGAGCATATTGCCACCGAAGCCCGTCCAGATGACGAAGAGCACGATCATCCACGTCGCCGAATTGGAATTGGCGAGAAGCCCCTCGGGCGGGAGATGCCCGCCGAACAGTTCGACGATCGCCTCGAGCGGGCCGCCCGGATCGACGATGCTCCTGTACGCCGCGACCATGACGACCCCCGAGATGATGGCGGGAAGATAGAAGATGATGCGGAAAGCGCGGTTGAGCCAGATCTTCTTGTACAGGAAATAGGCGATGATGAGCGCCCCCGGAAGCTGGATCAGGATGCCGACCGCAAAGTAGATGAGCGTGTTGACGACGGCGACACCGATCGTCTTGCCCGTCGTAGCGTGCAGTTCTTCCCAGAACATCGTGAAGTTGCTCCAGGTGAACGAGCCGTGCGGATCCTGAAAGGCGAGCGCAATGGACTGGATGTTGACATACAGCCAGAAGATCAGCCATTGCAGCACGGGCAGCGCCAGCATACAGAAGAGAAAGATGAGCTGTCCGCGCTTCTTCCCCGACATGGGCTTGAAGCGCTTTTGCTTGGGCGGATGCTCGGACGCCCTGCCGACGGCCGCCGTTTGCACCGTTTCTGTCATGATTTTCCTCCTTACAAACGTTTTATCTTAAGACCCGAGGGTCAGCCCGAAGAGACGGGCCGAATACCCCTTGGGCAGCATTGCCGTGAGCACGCCGTCCTCGAACGCGAACGAAGAAGGCAGCTCCTTCGGATAGAACACCTCCGCTTTCGCTCCCCGAAAGGCAGGAAGCCGGATGCGGATCGCCCCCCTTCCGCCCGTGTTCCAGACGGCAAGCAGGAGCCCCTTTCCGTCCGAAAGCCCGCAGCAAGCCGACGCATCGCCGAATTTTGCAAAGCCGTTCGGGAAACACGGAAGCGCGCGCTTTTTGAAGGGAACGAGCTCTTTCATGAGTTTGATCCCCTCCCGGACAAGCACTCTCTGCCGATCCGTCAGAAGCTCGACGTGGGACGCAAGATGGATGCGCCCGAGCATGGCGTTCACCATGTTCATTGCGACCGCCTCGTCGTCCACATGGGAATGCACCCACGTCTCCGTCGCCTCGAACCCCGCAGCCCAACTGTCCACGGGATAGCTCCAGACGCCCGCCTGCTCGGGCAGCACGGCGGAGAAGATATTGGCAGCGATCCACGGGTACTTTTTATAGTCCGTCTGATCGGAGCTCGAAAGGAGCGCACACGCGGAGGTTGTGGCGTGATCGAGGCGCTGTCCGCCGCTTGCGCAGCCCTCGAGGATGAGGGCGGGATAGCGCTTCCGGATGCCCTCCACCCACGAAAAGAAGGCCTTGGATGCCAGCTCGAGGCCGCGGCCGGGCTTATCGCCGAGGGCGTCCGTTCCGCTGCCGCAGTCCTGATTGTAGTCAAATTTCAGATAGTCTGCACCATACTCCTGCACGATGCGGTCGACGACGCCGTCCATATACTTCCGCACCGCCTCACAGCGGAAATCGAGGAACCTTCTGCCGCCGACGAGGACGGGCCTGCCGTCGAGGGAGAACCACGCATCGTCGGGATAATAGCCGATCATCTCCTCGCAGAACTGCCCCACGACTTCCGGCTCCAGCCAGAGCCCCGCCTTCATGCCGAGGGCATGGATGTTGTCGATGGCGGCACGGATGCCGTGCGGGAAGCGCTTTTTGCTCTCCTTCCACTGCCCGACGTAGGGATAGATGACGCTGCCGTCCTCTTCGTTGTGCCAGCCGCAGTCGATGACGTAGATATCCGCGCCGAGGGCTGCCGCGACGGGCGCCATCAGAAAGGTGCGCTCTTCGGTGGGGCTGTCCCACGAGAGATGCATATAGTCGTTGAAGACGACGGGGAGCGATTCATCCGCAGGGTATGTATTTGCCGTGAGGCGGCGGTATTTCGTCATTTCACCGACGGCGCCGTCGACGCTCTCCCCCATAGAGAGGACGGCGGCGGGCGTTTCGTAGCTCTCCCCCGGGGCAAGGCGCAGTTCCCATTCATGCTCGTAGGCATCCGCGCCGCCCAAGTAGAGATACACCCCCTCCCTGCATTCGCCGAGTTCCCAATACCAGTCGTTCGGGCTCTCGACGGCGAACATGAGATGCTTCTTGCCCCGCCCGAGCCTTAAAATGCCCTGCGGGAGCTCTTCCTTCGAGGACCATCCCCCCTTGTTGCACCCGTAGATGCGGCGGAAGCTCGCATGCCCCGGGCTGTACAGTCCCGCTTCGAAGAGGCTCATGCGGCGGGGCTGGCATTCGCAATGCCAGCTGTTGCAGAAGCGGTAAAGCTGCGTCTGCTTGAGATCGGCGATATCGTCTTTGCAGATGCCGTAGAGCACGAAGGCGCTCACCTGCGCAACGCTCAGAGGCGCATCGGAGATATTTTCGATGCGGTGGACGATGCGAAGGGCGTTCGTTCCCTCGTAGCGGGAAACAAGGAGCGTCGAGCGCAAGACCTCTGAACGCTGTTCGACCTCGAGCGTATCGCCGTGCAGGCGGTAGCCCGTAAAGCGCAGCGCTTCCCCTTCCGCCGTGGGAACGTGCTTGCCGTCGCGGCTGAGCTTATCCTGCCCCGAGAGCACGCACTCTGCAAGGGGGCTGACTTCGCCGCGGTACCGAATGGCTGCCCGCTCCCCCTTTTCGAGGAGAAATGTGAGCCCGCCGAATGACAATCGTTTCATATCCTTCACTCCGTTTGCGCGAGGGCGCGTTCAACTGCGCCTTCGATCGCACGACTGAGCCGTAGAAAGGCTTCGCTTCCGTGCGGGTAACAGGTAAATCCGTGTACGCCCTCCCCATGCAGGAGGGAAAGCACCTTCTCTCTTCCCGTCAGCTGTTCCAAAAGAAACAGCGCGCGGTAGTCCTCCCAGCCCTCTTTGAGATATTCGAGCCGCAAAGAGGAGAGTGCGCCCTCTTTTCCGGGATAGACCGAGAAGGCATCTCCTGCGGGGAAGCAGCCGCCCGCATCCGTCTCGAAGAAGGGATCGACGGAGCGCAGGGAGAGCGCGGTGTTGTAAAAGTTGTAGCCCCAATGCAGGAACCCGCCCGCGCCGCTCTCATAAAGCTGCATGCCGAGGATGCGCGTGCGCTCCGGGGGCATGTTCATCATGCGGTTGGAAAGGTATCCGCCGCACTGCGGCCAGCAGTAGTATGCCCAAAAAGGGTTGCCCTTCCCGAGGAAGGCTTCCGCGTGATCGGTGGAAGCGACGGGGATATCGACGAGCCCCTGCTGCGCGATCGAACTGTCGCTGATGGCGTCGATGTGCGTGACTTCGGGGAGAAGGCGTTTGACGAGCGCCCGACGCTTCCCGTAATCTTTGAGCCAATATTCGCTCGGCTCGTCGGAGATGTGCAAAAAGCAGCGCTCCGTGTATCCCTTCTCCTTCAGAAAGGCGCCGAGCGCAGGCAGGAAGGCTTCCAGAAACGCCGTGTATTCCTGCCCGTCCGCGGGGGTATCCCAGCCGAAGATGCGCTTTATCGTTCCCTCCGACTTGGCAACGATCTTGGGCGCCGCCTGCGCGCCCCACTGCGTGAAGAGATGGGAAAGCTCGAAATATTTCATCCCCGCGCGATCGGCGCGCTCCAAAAATTCTGCAAGGAGCTCAAAATCGAACGAGTAAAAACTCCCCTCTTTTCGCACCCCGACGAGCTGTACGGTGGTGCGTTCCCCGCCAACTTTCGTATCGAGCGGTGGCGTAAAGAGCGGGACATACACCGTGTTGATGCCGTGTTCCGCCGCCATATGCCAGAAACTTTCGCAAAACGCAAAAAAGCGGGGCGAAAAGGGCTGCTCGTGATAGTAATTTGCGATGCAGTCGTAGTGCATCCAATCGGTGACGGGGATGGGAAGTTCGGGGAGCATGCCGCGCGTCACCCGAATAGTGCCCGACGCTTCGCCGAGGAGATTGCCCTCTTTGTCGAAGAGCTGTGCCCAAACGGGATAGCTCCCGACGGGCTTTTTCTCCTCTTTCACCGTCACGAAAAAGACGTTCGCGCAGTTTCCTTTGAGTTGGAAAGAGGAAAGCCCGAAGGGAAAGAGCGGATCGGGAAAGAGATGCAGCCCCTTTCCGATGACGTAATCGTCTCCTTCGGGATGATCTGAAAATTCTGCGGGCACGAACCCGACGCGCCGCACTTCGAGAGAAAGACCGCACCTCACTTCGAGGCGGCAATTTTCGAGCGGCAGTCCGCCGTTCACGGCGGCGAGCTGGAAAGAGACGCTCCCGTTTTCAAAGCAGCAAAGCTCGCCCGCTTGAGGAAATGCCCTGTCTTCGGGGAATATTTTCATGAAGCTGTGTGTGAAATAAAGCGCCGTTTTCGTCATGGTTTTACCATTCCCCCTTTCTTGTGATGCATTATCACACATCTTTTATACGATGTCAATCGCCCTAAGGTGAATTACATTCGTTTCTTTTCCAATTTATCAACAAAATCAAACTTCTCTCTTGACTATCCCCGACATTGATGTTATAATAGTGCAAAAGTTGGGAGAAACGCTAATATGGGTGTCTCGTTTTTTGAAAAAGAGAATTGGAACGCTTGGCCGCGCGTCACATATTATGCGACGAATACCTGGAAGGACTACCGCCTTTCCTATGCGCACAGCCACGACCGCCTGGAACTCCTCTATGTTTACTACGGGGAGCTCACCCTGAAATACCGCGAGGGGGAGCAATGGAAGGAAGTCACGCTCTATTCCAACGACTATCTTCTCATCGACGTCGATATCCTCCACACCATCAGCACGGGCGCGTGCACCTCGCAGGTCTTCTCGCTTGAAATAAAGCTCGTGCCCGATGCGCTTTCCTCGCTCCAATACTCGCTCAAACATCTCATCGGGTGCGACCCCGCCGTTGCCGCGCTCTTTTCCGACGAACGCCGCGTCCTCCGCCTCACCGATTCGGGGCACACCTCTTACGTCATCAACGAGATCGAACGCTGCCTCGAAGCTTCCGAATCCAACGGGAATTATTTCGATCTGCTCGTCTCTGCCCTCTTTGCCTCCATCGGGAGCGATTACATGAGCGCGCGCTATCCGCAGAAGAGCGGCATCCGTCATCTTCGGAAGGCGACGGAATACATCACCTCCAACCTGCACAGGACGCTCACCTGCCGCGAGATCGCTTCGGATGCGGGCGTTTCGCTCAACTATCTCAACCGACTCTTTCAGGAGCAGTACGGCAGGACGATGAACGAGTACATCAACCACCTGCGCATCATCGAAGCCAAGAAGCTCATCGAGCGGACGGATATCCCGCTTTCCGAGCTTTACCGCCAGGTGGGCTATCAGACGCCGCAGAACTTCGGCAAACAGTTCCAGAAACAGGCGGGCTGTACCCCTTCCGCCTACCGCAAACAGCTCAAAGACGAACACCTTGAAAAGACGTTTGAAAAGAACTCCAACTTCGTCGCCGATCTTCCCGAATAAAATCGGCATCAGAAAAGACCCGACGGTTTTGTCGGGTCTTTTTGCAAAGTTCATATAGACGGGTGATGCATCCGGGCGGTTTTCAGATGCTTCTCAGCAAGATGCCGATCTGCACCTTTTTGATGAGGCGAAGCGGCGCAAAAACGGCGGCAAAGAGAACGAGCACGACCGCCGCAAAGAGCAGGAGATACCAAAATTCGGGTAAAAAGAAGATGACGCCGATGCCCATCGAGAGGGCAAAAAAGTTGTCGAGCAAGACAAGGAATGCCGCCGTTCCCAAACAAGAGAGAACAAATGCAAGCAAAAAGAGCATGCCCGCCTGCAACAGATAGACGGAAGCGATCTCTTTTTCCGTTTTCCCGAGCGATTTCATGATGCCGACAGCGCGGCGGTCGGAACGGATATTATCCCCCATGAACCAGAAGGCATACAGCACGGTGCAGACAAGAAGCAGCGCGCCGACTGCGAGGAAGATGATCCTGAGCGCTTCCGCATTTTCCAGGCCGTAGCGGATGAACTCGCCGATCTCCACCTCGTTATCTTCAAACTTCTCCCACGCCACGTTGCCCGCACGCATATCGTACTTGCCCATGAGGCGTTCGAAGCTCGTGTAATTTACCGAGCTCATATCGACGACGGCGCGGAAAAGACGGTTGCTTTTGACGGTGCCCGGGGCATAGATGCGGCTTTCAAAGAGGAGAGACGGAAGCGTGCTTTCAAGCTGTTTGGGAAGCAGATCGGAGTCGGCGGCGCCCGTGACGGAGAGGATGAGCCCGCCCCAGTGGACCTCCTGCCCGAGCACGACGGTCTCGGGCGAACTTGTCACAAGAACGGCGCCCTCGTACGTTCCGACGGCGAGCGGGACGAAATCGGAAAGATCGTCTGCAATGCCCGCCTCGTCATAGTCGAAACTCTGCCAGGCCATCACATAGAGGCAGTTCGCGTTCTCCTCCAACGCTTCCTGCTGGTAGGGCGTCAGATACGATACCTCGGCATTGCCCGTATAAAGGGTGAGATAAGGCACATCGTGCGACTTTGCGTACCGCCATGTGACGAGAGCCTCATTTGCAGAGAGCACGGAAACGCCCGTAAACAGTACGGTAAGGAGCAGGAAAAGAAGTAAGACGAAGAGCGCGTTCTTGAACTTGGACGCCGCCATCCTGCGGAAGGAAAAGAGCGCGGCAAGCGAACCCCCTGTTCCCCTCTCCTCCTTTTCTTCGGGAAGGGGCGAAGGCGCATTCGGCGCGGCGGGAGAAAGGCGGTCAAAGATAAGCGAAACTTCCCCGCCGTCGATGTGATATAAAATATCGCCGAACGCTTGAGCGCTCTCCTCATCGTGCGTGACGACAAGGACGAGCCGTTCCGTGGAAAGTTCTTTCAGGAGCGCGAAGACGGCTTTCGCGTTCTCTTCGTCGAGGGCGCCCGTCGGCTCATCGGCAAGGACGAGATCGGGCTTTTTGACGAGCATGCGGGCAACGGCGACGCGCTGCTGCTCCCCGCCCGAGAGCGTGCGCGTGCGGCGGGCGGCGTATTCCCCCATCCCGACGGCGCTTAAAAGTTCGCGCGCCCTCGCCTTGGAAGCGCCCGCGAACCGCACGTTCTCTTCCGCCGTGAGATAGGGAAAGAGCCCGATGTCCTGAAAGACATACCCGCATGCGGGCGGCTTCTCACCAAAGGAGATGCTGCCCTCCGTCGGCTCGGAAAGCCCGCCCAAAAGGTCCAAAAGCGTCGTCTTCCCGCTGCCGCTCCTGCCCGAAGACAAGGCCGCGTTCGGGGAGAGAGAGGCTGACGTTGTGAAGCGCTTTCACTTCCCCCGCTTGCGTAGAATAGCATTTCGAGACGTTGGAAAGGACGATCATGTTTACACCTCCTTTCTCATTGCCGCGGCGAGCGGGACCTTCGCAAGAAGAAGCACTGCCGCCAAATAGCCCAAAAGCGCGGCGGCGATCCCGAAGGCGCCGATATAGACGAAGGGCAAAAATGTAACGAAGACGGGATAGACCAAAGAGCCCATGAACTCCACCGCAAAGATGAGATTCAAGACCCCCACGACGGCGGGCATCAAAAGCCATGCAAGGAGCACGGAAGGCAGCGTAAAGAGGCACACCGCCTTAAAATATGCAGCAAACACCTGCCCCTTGGTGAGCCCTAAGGCGCGCATGAGCGCGATCTCGCTCTTCTTTTCGCGGATCGTGGCGGTGATGAGCTGCAGGATGAGCACGAAATAGATGACGCCGAGAATGGCAGAAGCGATCCACATATAGGGGACAAGATCGTAAAGCGTATCATCGACGCGGGGGAAGGTGATGACCCAATCGCCGCCATCGGAAACGGCATAAAAACGCTCAGCACCGTGCTCGGACTTCAAGAGAAGATCGGCTTCTGAAAGCGCTCTCACCGTTTGCATGAGATCGCCATCCACAGGTACAAGAGCGGAATGGATCGCCCATATCGTCTCGTAACATCCTTCCGAAAATACAAAATCATGGTTGGCGTACAAGAGCGGGAAATGCGTATCGTACCGGCTGCCCGAAAAGCCATCCTTCACGATGCCGCCCAAGGTGAGCGTCGGCACTTCGTCGGGCGCAAACTCTTCATAGAGGAAAGTCGCATACAAGCGGAACTGCATCCCCACGCATTCCTCGACGGAAAGCCCGCTTTCAAGAAAGGGCACTTCTTCCCCGTCGATGAGCACGCAGTCATAAAACTCCCGTTCGGGGTCGCTTTCATGCCGTTCGGTCTTGCCCCAGACGACTTCATCAAGCTTTCTCCCCGTGCCCCAATTGCCTGCGTTGACATAGAAGACGTCCTCTTCAAGGGGCGCGCAGCCCTCCGTCGAAAAGCCGAAGAAGTTGAGCTGTTCCAAAGAGCGCACCTGAATGCCGATGCCGTTCACGAGCAGAGCGTCCTCTTCTTCGGGGAGCACTTCGCGCACCATTTGGGATACGCTCAAAGGCGGCTTCTGCCCGATTTTGAGATAGGCATAGGAATATGTATCGGGATGACTTTGCAAAAAACGCGCTTCGACTTCGGCGTCCGTTCCCCCCTGTGCGGTGAGCACGATCTCCATGCAAAGGAGCACGAGCACCGAAAGGATGACGGAGACGATGCACTTCGCTTTCCGCCCGAAAAACGCAGCAATAGCCGTCTTGGCCGCGTGATCACGCCGAATTTTCCGCCCCGCCGCACGGGGAGCATCTGTTTCGGCGGAGCGGGCTTCTTCCACGGGTTCCCCTTCCGAAGCAGCCTCTTTGCGCTTTATCTCATCCACCTGACCGCTCTTTAAGGCGATCACGACGTCGCCGAACGCCTCGGCGCTCTCTTTATCGTGCGTGACGACAATGACAAGCCGATCGCGGGAAAGTCGTTTCAAGAGGGAAAAGAGCTCCCGAGACGTCTCCCGGTCAAAATTGCCCGTGGGCTCGTCCGCAAGCAGCACGCGGCACCCGCGCACAAGCGCCCGCGCGATGGCGACGCGCTGCAGCTCCCCGCCCGAAAGTTCGTTGACCTTTCTCTCCAAAAGCCCGCCGATGCCCAGCTCTTCCGCGATCTTTTGCGGATGGCGGAAGCGTCCGAAAAAGTGATGTTTTCCGCGACGGTGAGCGCGGGAAAGACGTTTTTCTCCTGGAAGACAAAGCTCACCGTGCGGGCGCGGTACTCATCAAGCTCGCGGGAAGACATCGAAGAAAGCGACCTTCCCTCATAGACGACTTCTCCCGAAGTCGGCTTTTCCAGCCCGCCGAGCAGATTGAGAAGCGTCGATTTTCCGCTCCCGCTCTTGCCCACGAGAAAAAAAAGCCCCCGCTCGGGAAAGCAAAGATCGACCCCTTTGACGGCGTCGATGCGCATCCTGCCGTCAGAAAAGCTCTTTTTGACATTTCTCAGTTCCAGCACGTTCGCCCCCTTTGTATGCAGTGCATACAGTCTTTGTATTTATTATACACATTTCCGCGCGTTTGTCAATAGGCATTTCAAAATTCGGCACGAAAAAACCGCCCCGAAAAAAGGAGCGGTCTTTCTATCACTTTCCAACAAATGTTACTTCAAAAGTTCGCGTTCGATGGTCTTGACGAGTTCCAAAGCGTTCGCGGTATAATAATCGGCGCCGATCTCTTTGGCGATCTCGGCGTTGAGTACCGCGCCGCCCGCAAACACGGGCGTTTGGCAGCCCGCCGCACGGAGCGCTTCGATGGTCGAGCGCATGGAGGGCACCGTCGTCGTCATGAGCGCCGAAAGCCCCACGCAGAGCGGCTGTTCGCGCTGCACCGCCTGGACGACGCACTCGATGGGCACATCCTTGCCGAGGTCGACAACTTCGAAGCCATAAGATTCGAGCACCACCTTGCAGATGTTCTTGCCGATGTCGTGCACGTCGCCCTTGACGGTCGCAAGCACCACTTTGCCGCGCCCCGCGCCCTTGCGTTCGAACTTTTCCCCGAGCACCGCAAACGCCTCTTTGGCGGCCTCCGCCGCCGCGATGAGCTGCGGAAGATAGAGTGTGCCCCGATCGTACAGCCGTCCCACCTCCTCGAGCGCGGGGATGAGGATGCCGTTCACGACGTCCATCGGCGCTTTCACTTGGAGTTCTATTTCGGTGAGGGCGCGCGCCTCCCCCTTCCTTCCGCGTCGGACTGCTTCGGAAAGAGACTGAACAGCCGAAGCGTTCGTGCTGTTTGCGGGGGCGGGAGCCGCAGCCGTAGCAACAGAAACAGCGCCCGCATAGCGAGAAATATAATCCTCTGCGCCCTCGTCCTCGCCCGAGAGAACGCGGAAGGCATACACCGTGCCCGCCATTTCGCCGTCCATGGGGTTCATGATGGGCATCGTGAGCCCCGCCTGAAGCGCCGCCGCAAGAAAGGCGCGGTTGAGGCGCGGGCGGTCGGGCAGCCCGAAGGAGACGTTGGAAACGCCGAGCGCCGTCTTGACGCCCAAATTGCTTACCAGAGAGAGCGCCTTTAACGTCTCTTTGACGAGGGGCTGTTCGGCGGACGCCGTTAAAACGAGGGTATCGATCATCACCCTGTGGCGGGGGATGCCGTACTCTTCGGCGCGGGAAATGATGTGCTCGGCAATTGCAAGGCGTTCTTCCGCTGTCCGCGGCACGCCCCTCTGATCCATCGTGAGCCCCAAAACGACGGCGCCGTACTTCTTGACGAGGGGGAAGACGGCGTCCATCACCGCACCCTCGCCGTTGACGCTGTTGACGAGCGGCACGCCGCTGTATTTCCGGATGCCCGCTTCGATGGCTTTTGGGTCGGAGGAGTCGATCTGCAAAGGAAGATCGGTCGCTTCCGCAACTGCCGCCGCGGCGCGTTCCATGACGGCGGGCTCGTCGAGCCCGGGAACGCCGACGTTGAGATCGAGCAGTTCCGCACCCGCCTCTTCCTGGGCGATCGCCTCGCGGGCGAGATAATCCATATCCCCCTTCCAAAGCGCCTCTTTGAGCTTCTTTTTGCCCGTGGGGTTGAGCCGCTCTCCGCAGATGCGCGCCCCTTTTATAACGACGCGACGCGTCGAAGAAGTAACGACGGTCTCAAATGCGGGTTCGGGCTGTTCGACTTCCTTTCCCGAATACTTTGCAAGCTCCGCGATGAACTCGGGCGTGGTGCCGCAGCAGCCGCCGACGACGGAGACGCCCATTTGGATGAACTCCTCCATGGGCGCCATGAAGTCCTCGACGCTCAGAGAATAGACGGTCTTTCCGTCCTCGAACGTCGGGATGCCGCGGTTGGGCTGCACGATGACAGGAAGATGAGAAACGGACAAAAAGCGCTCAACGACGGGCTTCAATTCCCGAGGGCCCAAAGAACAGTTGACGCCGAGCGCGGAAACGCCCAGATTTTCAAGGAGCGCCGCCGCGATCTCGGGCGTGGTGCCGTTCAGCGTGCGGCAGGACTGATCGAAGGTCATCGTGGCGAAGATGGGTTTATCCGTCTGCTCTTTGAGCGCCAAAATGCACGCTTTGAGTTCTAAAAGATCGGAAAAAGTTTCGACGATATACCCGTCGACGAGCTCCTTCGTGCATGCGGCGATCTCGGAGAACGCTTCGAACGCTTCTTCGAAGGTGAGCGTGCCGAGGGGCTGCATCATGCCGCCCGTGGGGCCGATATCGAAAAAGACTTTTTTGCCCGCCGCCCGCGCGTTGTTTACCGCCGCTTCGGCGACCTCTTGGATGGAGAACTTCCCGCGGTACTTGATGCGGTTGAGCCCGAAGGAGTTGGTCGTGATGATGTCCGCCATCGCATAGGCGCGGTGGATGGAACGGACGGTCTCTCCGTCCGTGAGGTTGAGGTCTTCGGGAACGGCGGCAAGCACGCCGCGGCGTTCAAGCTCGCTGCCGAATCCCCCGTCGATGACCACTACTTTGCGTAACATACCCTTCCCTCCTTCCGGTAGGCGCAGTGTTCGTTCAGGATACAGCCTGCGCACGACTTTTGCGCCGTCTTTCCGATGCCGACAAAACCCGCCATCGTCTTCTGCGGCAGCATGAGCCCGCTTTGCTGCATCGTGATGCCGATGCGGTCTCCCCGCACGGCTTCTAAGATATATTTAACGTCCGAAATGTCGCTCCCGCCGTAGCCGGGGCAGAAGCGGTAAGTGCGCTGTTTCCCCAGAACTTCTTCCGCCTCGTCGGCAAGCGTTTCCAAGAGCGCGCTCGCGCAGGCATCGGCGACGACGCCCGCCGCCATATCTTCTTTGGAGATCCTGCGGATGAGAAGATCGGTCTCCCCGCCCAGCGTCACGGCTTCCAAAACGACGGAGGAACACCCCGAAAGAAAGCTCAAATAGGGCTCCTTGCGCAAAAACAAGGGGAGCGCCGTAAAGCGCCCCTCGCTGCGGCGGAAGCGCGCCGCTTGCTCCACGCGCGGCAGCACTTCCGAAATGAGCGTCTCCGTCTCCCCGTTCCCCTTCCCGTGAAAGCCGAGATAGGTGAGGATGAGCGCATTCAGATCAGAATAGTTCACGGAACACCCTCTCGAGACGGGAATAGATGGCGTGCGCCGCCCCCGCGTTGTTCATGATATAGAGGTGGATACCGGGTGCGCCCTTTGCGATGAGGTCGATGATCTGATAGACGGCATAGTTGAGCCCGATCTCCTCCATGACGGCGGGGCGGTCGGAATACACCTCGATCATATTTCTGAATTCGAGGGGCACCGCGCTGCCGCACATCTCCTTGACGCGCTTGATGTTCTGCACCTTCAGAAGGGGCATGATGCCCGGGATGATGGGCACGGTGACGCCGATCTTCTTCGCCTCGTTGACAAGGCGGTAGTAATACGAATTGTCGTAAAAGAGCTGGGTGACAAAGAACTTCGCGCCGCAGTCCTGCTTGCGTTTGAGGGCGGCAAGGTCCTTATAGAGGGTATCGCACTCGGGATGCCCTTCGGGATACGCCGCGCCCGCGAGCGCAAAGGGATATTTTTTGAGATAATCCATAAGGTCGGTCGCGTGCGGGAAGTACTTGCAGTACTCCGCCTCGTAATCGACGGGCTTATCCCCGCGGAGCGCCAACACGTTCTCGACGCCGAGCGACAAAAACTCCTCAGCCGTGCGGTCGATGTCCTCAGGAGAAGAAGGCCCGCCCGTGAGATGGGCAAGGGGCTCAATGCCGCTCTTTTTGATATAGCCCGCGATCTCGGCGGCATTGCGGCTGTTGCTGCCGCTCGCCCCGTATGTGACGCTGATATAGTCGGGCGAGAGCTCTTTCAAGGCGTCGATGGTCGCAAACACCCCCTTCGTGCCGACGTCCGCGCGCTTGGGCGGGAACACTTCGAAGGAGAGCGTGCGCTTTTTATTTAACAATTCGTAGATCTTCATGCCCCGATTATAACACGCCAAAGCGCAAAATGTCAAACGCCTTGCAAAATTCGTCGGAAAAAGGAGGGAGATATTTTGCAAAACCCTCTTGCAAGGGGCAAAAAAGCATGCTATAATCGAGCCGATCGAAATATAGGGAGGAACTTATGCACTTTTTGTTTGAACAGGACGGCGCGCTTTATTTCCGCCGCCGCAGGGAACTTTTGAGGATCTGCGCCTGGGGGAAGGGACTTCGCGTCACCGCCACACAGAACCGCGCCTTTTCGGGAAGAGACTGGGCGCTCGACACCCCCATGCAGCACCCCGTAAAGGTGGAGATCGGCGATCATCTCGCCGTCATCGAAAACGGAAATATCCGCGCCGAAGTGACGGAATACGGCA
>ERZ1090868.287-NODE-287-length-28007-cov-8.736155_pt1 | contig 28007 bp, 29 predicted proteins | sample MGYA00478475_ERZ1090868 | MGnify/ENA primary metagenome ERZ1090868 (study PRJEB33644, sample SAMEA5815747) | chicken gut metagenome | biome: Chicken; feature: Gastrointestinal Tract; material: Caecum | place: Ireland | collected 2019-01-01 | study: A study of the...
TCAAAAAAGCGGGGCGCCGGGCCCCCGCGCCGGGGCCGGCATATCGTGCGCCCAGGCGGGCGCCGCCTTTGGGCGGCGCACTTTTTTGCCCGGCGCGCGGGCAGAACGGCAAGATTCCTCTGGAACTGCCGGGAAAAGCATGCTATAATGGAACCTGTATCGAAATTGACCCTGTCAGGAGGGAGCCTATCCATGACCTTTAAGAAAGTTTTTCCGATCCTCGCCGTGATCCTGGGCGCTGTGTGCGGCGTGCTGCACGGGATGGATCTGGTGTACGGCTACGACAGCGTGGACCTGCCGACCGGCGCGCCCTGGCTGGCCATGTTATATGCCGTGGCCGCAGTCGCGGCCGTCCTGTGCGTGGCCGTGTCCTTTACTTACCGCAAGACCAGCGACCGCTATCAGGCCTTTGAGGCCTATCTCACGGGCGGCGGCGACCTGCACAAGACGGCAGCCGTGCTGTGCGCGGCCCTGTTCGTGCTGTTCGGCCTGCTCGGCCTGTATGGCACGGCCACGAACCTGATGCAGCTTCCCATGTTCGAGCGGGTGACGCTCATCCCGATGTACCTGTTCGCGATGGCGTCGGGCCTGACGCTGATCCGCCTGGGCGGCGGCGCGGCGCGCGGCACGGTGAGCGAAGAGAACGCAGCCCTGATCTTTCTGCCGATCGCCTGGGCGGCGCTCGACCTGGTCAACACCTTCAAGGCCAACGGCAGCGAGCCCATGGAGGGCAAGTTCGTGTTCGAGCTGTTGGCGGCGGCCACGCTGCTGTGCGCCCTGCACGCCTATGCGCGCATGCTGTTTTCCACCCCGCGCCCGCGCTATCTGGCCTGTCTCGGCGGCCTGGGCGTGGTGTTTGGCTTGGCCGGCGGCATCGGCTGCGCGATGGACTGGCTGCTGGGCGGCACCGACGACCTATTGATGATCCCGCGCGGCGGCTGCTATCTGGCGTGCGCCCTGTGGTTTGCCTATCAGCTCAGCCGTATGGCTGCCTGCAAGGACGAGCCGGAAGGCCCGGAGCTCAAAAAGGGCAAGCCGGTCCAGAACGAGGAAAAGTGAACCATCTGCACAAAAGACCGACAGTCCGCAGGCTGCCGGTTTTTTTGTGCCGGAAAGTGGGCCGGGCCTCCCCGTTTCCCGCTTTTCTTTTGCCGGCATTCTTGCTATACTATACCCAGAATGCACAAAATAGACGAAAGACGAGGCATACTATGAAGCAAGTAACCATCTATACCGACGGCGCATGTTCGGGCAATCCCGGCCCGGGCGGCTGGGGCGCCATTTTGCAGTACGGCGCGGCCAAAAAGGAGATCTCGGGCGGCGAGCCCCAGACCACGAACAACCGCATGGAGCTGATGGGCGTCATCTCGGCGCTCGAGCTGCTGCGCGAGCCCTGCCGCGTCGATCTCTACTCGGATTCCAAGTATGTCGTGGACGGCATCACCAAGGGCTGGGCCAAGGGCTGGAAGGCGCGCGGCTGGAAGAAGGCCGACAAATCCCCGGCCAAAAACCCCGAGCTGTGGGACCGGCTGCTGGCCCTGCTGGACGTGCATGAGGTCACGTTCCACTGGGTCAAGGGCCACGCGGACAATCCGAACAACAACCGCTGCGATGAACTCGCCGTCGCCGAATGGAAAAATACCGCCCGTGACGGAGCGCCGTCATGCGGGCGCGCGCAGGCAGTTCTGCCCGGCAGATTCTTCACCGGTCCGAAAGAAACCCAAGAATTTTCCATCATTTTACGGCTTTTTTTCGTGAATTTGCACTGTTGTTAAAAAATTATGCAAGTACAAAAAAAATATCTTGCAAAAAATACAAAAAACCCATTGACGCGGGGCGGTTTTACGAGTATGATATATTTAGGAATAAATTGGAACGCTTGTACCCGCGGGGCGGATATTCGGCGTTAATATCCCGCGGCCGCGGCAAGAGCCGGCCCGGCCCGGCAAGGAGGACCTGATAATGAACCGATTTTTAAAGAAATTCACCTGGACGCCCGAGCTGGCTGAGGTGCTCGAGGAGTGTAAGGGCGTCTCTGTGCCGCTGAGCAAGCAGGAGCTGTACGAGACCGTGTTCGGTACCGGCCATCTGGGCAAGTTCGACGTGGTCTATGACGTGCCGGACCGCGGCCTGGTCTGCGAGGCGACCGTTGTGCGCGCCAAGAACGGCATCGTCGTCAACTATCCTGAGGATTATATGCGCCGCCGTGACCCGGACAGCATGCGCATCGGCGACGACAAGCCGACCGACAAGCCGCGCTTCAAGGACGTCTACGGCTATGACTTTGACCAGTGCAAGAAGGAGACCTACGAGTGGCTCAAGACCCAGGAGCTCATCGTCATGCCCTTCAACGCCGGCGGCAACACCTATGGCTACGGCTCCATCCTGATCTGCCCGCGCAACGCGGCCTTCTTTGCCTACTCCATGGCCCTGCTGCAGGGCTTTGTCTCGGCGGAGGAGTCCGAGGGCTTCAAGCCGCGCGCCATCGTCTATGTCGCGCCCCCCTTCCGCCACACCCACTTCGGCGGCAAGCAGGTCGTCGTGCACAACCGTCTGGACGACTGCCACGAAGTCTTCTCCTACAACCTCTATCCCGGCCCGTCCGCCAAGAAGGGCGTCTACTCGGTCCTGCTCGATATCGGCGAGCAGGAGGGCTGGGTCACCGCGCACGCGTCCTGCGGCCGCATGGTCACCCAGTACGACAATGAACTCGTCATCATGCACGAGGGCGCATCGGGCGGCGGCAAGAGCGAGATGCTCCAGGACATCGCCCGCGCCGAGGACGGCCGCGTCGTGCTGTCCACCAACACCATCACCGGCGAGTCCACCTACCTGCACATGGGCCGCACCAGCCACATTGAGCCGGTCTGCGACGACATGGCGACCTGCTATCCCAAGCTGCAGAACGACAGCGGCAAGCTGGTCCTGGTCGACGGCGAGGACGGCTGGTTCCTGCGCATGGACGGCGTCACCCACTACGGCTGCGACCCGGTCTACGAGCGCATCTGCACCGAGCCGGATGAGCCGCTTGTGTTCTTCAACATCCAGGGCGTGGTCGGCGCGACCAGCCTGATCTGGGAGCACACGCTGGACTCCAACGGCAAGCCCTGCCCCAACCCGCGCGCCATCGTCCCGCGCGCCAAGGTGCCGCACATCGTCAATGAGCCGGTCGAGGTCGACATCCGCTCGTTCGGCACCCGTATGCCCCCCTCCACCCGCGAGAACCCGAACTATGGCATCATGGGCATGCTGCACTTTATCCCGCCCGCACTGGCTTGGCTGTGGCGTCTGGTTGCGCCGCGCGGCTTTAACAACCCGTCGATCGTCGGCGGCGGCGAGCTCAAGAGCGAGGGCGTCGGCTCCTACTGGCCCTTTGCCACCGGCCAGCGCGTCAAGCAGGCCAACCTGCTGCTGCGCCAGATCGTGGACCACCCGAACACCCGCTACGTGCTGATCCCGAACCAGCACATCGGCGTCTACCACGTCGGCTTTGCGGCCGAGTGGATCAGCCGCGAGTGGCTGGCGCGCCACAACGGCCATATCAAGATGGATAAGCTGGAGCCCGCGCGCTGCCCGCTGCTGGGCTATGCGCTCAAGGAAATGGTCATCGAGAGCCAGCCCATCCGCTCCAAGTTCCTGCGCACCGAGACCCAGGACCGCATGGGCGAGGACGGCTACGATGCCGGCGCAAAGATCCTGACCGACTTCTTTGCCAAGGAGCTCGACAAGTTCTACACGGACGACCTGGACCCGCTGGGCCGCGAGATCATCGACTGCTTCCGCCGCGGCGGCACGGTCGAGGACTACTGCAAGCTCACCCCGATGAAGCTGTAAGGAACAATACAAAGACCGAGGAAGAAATAATTCTTCCCCGGTTTTTTTGTTTGCTGGATGCGCTGCGGTTGGCGGTTCAGAGCGATGGGAAAGTATCCTCACCTTTTATTTCGGCATAAAATATCAGATAACGCTTGAAAAAAGTTGCTAGATCCTGTATGATACGGATAAGGAATCCATTCCTGTAAAAAGGAGTTGATATCAATGAAAGGGCTTAGACGTTTCGCTGCACTGATGTGCGCGCTGATGCTGCTGATCGCAGCGCCTGTGCTCACATCGGCACGTGCCATTGAGATGGAAGAAAAACCGGGCGAAAGCAGTACCATCGTGCCGAGCACACTCTTACTCGAATGGGACTTGGATACTGGAAGCCGCGGGACAGACGAGACACCCTGTTTTCACATGGAAAAAGGCCACGGGCTGTATCTGCGCTGGTACTGTGATGTGCCTTCGGATTCGGCACCCATCCACGTGTATCTCTATGATATCAATAAGGGCGCGATTGTATCTGCGATGTCCCCACAGATGGACCCAGGTGAGGAAAGGACAGAAGTTTTTTATGTCGGAGATGACAGCAGATTGAGTGAATTCCGGATTATGATTGAAAGTGTAACAGGTGGTACGGCATACGCGACCGTGCGTGCAGGCCAAATCCATCTATAGACATCCAGAGAAAAAAGTAAAAAGTGCCGCCCCACCGGGGCGGCACTTTTCATGCTGTTTACATCGGGCTATGCGCGAACAACCCAGCAGCCTTATGGAAAACGCAGGAAGTTCATAAAATGAAAAAACCTCTTCGCACGGACGAAGAGGTTTCTCATTTTTTTCAGATATCCGTCAGGAAGTTAGCCCTGAGAGATCGCACCAACCGGGCAAGCGCCAGCGCAGGTACCGCAGTCAACACAAGCGTCCGCGTTGATTACGTACTGGCCGTCGCCCTCAGAGATCGCGCCAACCGGGCACTCACCTGCGCAGGTACCGCAGCTGATGCAAGCGCCAGAAATTACGTATGCCATGGGAAAAGCACCTCCAATTCAAATTACATTCTTATTCTAACATAAGTTTTAAAAAAGGCAAGGGTTTTGCTTAATGTTAGCTATATGCAACTTATTACAGCCCGAAAAAGTTCCAAAATCCGCCGTTTTCTGCACGTCCTTCCTGGGCATCCTAAATGCGGATCTCCCAATACATCAGAGAAGGTCAGAAATTTAAAAAAGTTAGAAAAAATGAGATAACGTGAGAAAACAAGAGAAAACATGAGATTTTATTTTGCTCATCCAGAATAAAGGTCAGAGAAGGTCAGAAATTTTTCTTGCCTTTCTTCGGAATGCGAGTATAATAAGAATTACAAGGTCAGGAAAGGTCAGAAGAAAGGCCTGGGGACCTTGGAGAACAAGAATCGAGGTCACGCTTATGAAAATGTCAGATTCTATCGCAGCCTTCATTATGGACTGCCTGTCCGATGGCGGCGGCGTTGCAGAGCTTCAGCGGCGCGGCCTGGCGGAGCGTTTTTCCTGTGTGCCCAGCCAGATCAACTACGTCATCGAGACCCGGTTCACCCCGGAAAACGGCTATCTGGTGGAGTCCCGGCGCGGCGGCGGCGGCTATATCCGCATCGTCCGCGTGCAGGACGATAAGCAGCGTATGCTGCTTGAGGCCGCACGCGCGGCCGGCGGGCATCTGACGCAGAATGAGGCCGCGCGCCTCATCCGGTCGTTCATCTCGATCGGGCTGCTCACCTCCCGCGAGGGCAAGCTGCTCATGGGCGCCTGCACCGACGGCGCCCTGTCTGAGGTCCCGGCGGACAGCCGCGACCGGGTGCGCGCCGCTGTGTTCCGGTGCGCCATCCTGGGCATCACCACCTAAATCCCATTGTAAACACAAGTTTTCTTTTTGAATAGAAGGAGTTGACCCTTTATGTTGTGTCAGAACTGTGGTAAGAACGAAGCAACCATGTACTTTCGGCAGACCATCAACGGTCAGACCAAGGAAATGCATCTGTGCCCCGACTGCGCGAACCAGCTCGGCATCCAGAATACGTTCGCTCAGAATTTCCAGTCAGCCTTTGCAGAACCGCTTGGCTCCTGGTTTGACAATGACCCGTTTTTCAGCCATCCGTTCCAGTCGTTCTTCGGCGCGCCGTTCACGCAGACCGCGCAGATCGGCTCGGGCCGCCGCTGTCCGACCTGCGGCATGACCGAGTCCGAATTGCAGCGCACCGGCCGCGTGGGCTGCGCCGACTGTTACAATACGTTTGAAGACATCCTGACCCCGTATATCCGTAAGCTGCAGGGCGCGACCGCCCATGTCGGCCAGGCGCCCAAGACCGCAGAAAATCCTGCACAGCCTGTGGAAAACCCGGTTGACTCGCTGAAGGCAAAGCTTTCTGAGGCGGTCAAGCAGGAAAACTATGAGGAAGCCGCGCGCCTGCGCGACGAGATCCGTCGACTGGAGGGACAGAACAATGCGTAACTTTGCAATTCACGGCGGCTTTACCGGCCTTGCCGCTTCGACCCGCGTGCGTCTCGCGCGCAATGTAAAAGGCTATCCGTACCGGAACTTGACGCCCGGCCAGCAGAATGAGATCGCCCAAAAGGTCTGGGACGCCATCTCGGCCGCCCCGGCCGTGGCGAACGGCCTGCACATGACCGAGGTGCGCGCCGGCAGCCAGGAGGCCATGCAGCTCATCGAGCGCCACATGATCTCCCCGGAATTTGCCCAGCGCGGCGGCCACCTCATCGCCTCGGACAGCGGCGACATCGCCATCATGCTCGGCGAGGAGGACCACATCCGCCTGCAGGTCATGGGCACCGGCCTGTGCCCCAAGGAGTGCATGCAGACCGCAAGACGGCTGGCAGAGCTCATTGAGAACCGCGTTCCCTTCGACTACAGCGACAAGCTGGGCTATCTGACCGCCTGCCCGTCCAACCTGGGCACCGGCCTGCGCGTGTCGGTCATGCTGCATCTGCCGGTTTTGACCCAGACGGGCGCGGCGTCGCGTTTGGTGAGCTGGGCGGCCCGCCAGGGCCTTGCGGTGCGCGGCGCATACGGCGAGGGCACCCGCGCGGCCGGCGGCTTCTATCAGCTGTCCAACCAGATCACCCTGGGCCGCAGCGAGGACGCCATCGTAGACAAGATGGTCGAGGCCGCGACCGAGGTCATCGACCAGGAGAAGAAGGCCCGCGAGCAGCTGCGCGCGGCGGGTGAAGATGCGCTCTTTGACCGCATCGCCCGTGCAGCCGGCGTCCTGCGCCATGCGCGTCTGCTGTCGTCCGATGAGGCGGCTAGCTGCATCTCCGATGTGCTCGTCGGCCTGCAGATGGGCTATCTGACCGGCACCGAGGCCGAAGACCTCATCGAGGCCGAGCAGGATACCCGACCGGCGCTCATCGCAGGGAACCCGAACGAGCGCGACCGCATCCGCGCCGAAAAGCTCAGACAGGTCACAAAGGACCTGCGCATCGCAGACTAAATCCCCTTCCTGCCCCTTCCTGCGCCCGCTTGGGCCGCAGGACAGGGAGATCAATCAATCTATTTGAAACTTCTCTCCACCGAAAGGAGTGTTGCTTTATGGCTTTTAACAATCGATTCACCGACCGTGCGTCGGCCGCGATCCAGCTTGCGCAGGAGGCGGCCGGCCGTATGGGTCATAACTATGTCGGCTCCGAGCATCTGCTCGACGGCCTGCTGCTCGAGGGCGGCGGCATGGCGGCCAAGGTCCTGTCCGAGGCCGGTGTCACGACAGAAAATATTGAAAAGCAGATCGAAAAGCTGGTCGGCTTCGGCGCGCCTGACCCGTCTGCCCCGCAGGGGCTGACGCCGCGCACCAAGCGCATCGTCGAGCTGGCCGTCGCGGCGGCGTCCCAGATGGGCCACAGCTACGTCGGCACCGAGCACCTGCTGTTCGGCCTGCTGCATGAGGGCCAGAATGTGGCCATCACCATCCTCAATAACCTGGGCGTCGACCCGCGCGCGCTGCGCAACAAGCTTGCGCAGCACATGGGCGAGAGCCAGGGCGCGGCCGGCCAGGCCGGCGCAGACGGCCCGTCCGAGCCGGCGGCTGCCGGCGGCGCTGGCAAGGCGCTGGCCCAGTACGGCAAGGACCTGACAAAGGCCGCCCGCGAGGGCAAGCTTGACCCGGTCATCGGCCGCCAGAAGGAGATCGACCGCGTCATCCAGATCCTGTCCCGCCGCACCAAGAATAACCCGGCGCTCGTCGGCGACCCTGGCGTTGGCAAGACGGCCGTCGCAGAGGGCCTGGCCGAAAAGATCGCGGCGGGCGATGTGCCGGATAACCTCAAGGACAAGAAGCTCATCGCCCTGGACCTGACCGGCATGATCGCCGGCGCCAAGTACCGCGGCGAGTTCGAGGAGCGCATCAAGAGCGTGCTCGAGGAGCTGCAAAAGGACAAGAACGTCATCCTGTTCATCGATGAGCTGCACATGATCGTCGGCGCCGGCGCAGCCGAGGGCGCGGTCGACGCGGCCAATATCCTGAAGCCCGCCCTGGCGCGCGGCGATATCCAGATCATCGGCGCGACCACGCTCGACGAATACCGCAAGCACATCGAGAAGGACTCGGCGCTTGAGCGCCGCTTCCAGCCGGTTACGGTCAACGAGCCGACGCCCGATGAGGCCGTCCAGATCCTCAAGGGCCTGCGCGACCGCTACGAGGCGCACCACGGCGTCAAGATCTCGGACGAGGCCATCGATGCGGCAGTCAAGTTGTCCGTGCGCTATGTCTCGGGCCGTCAGCTGCCGGATAAGGCCATCGACCTCATCGACGAGGCGTGCTCGCGCGTCCGCATGCAGGCCATGACCCCGCCGCCCGACCTCAAGGCGATCGAGGACCAGATTGCGGCCCTGGACGCCCAGAAGGATGAGGCAGTCCGCGCCCAGGACTACGAGCGGGCGGCCAAGCTGCGCGACGAGCAGGCGGCCAAGAAGGCCGAGGCCGACAAGCAGCGCAAGGCCTGGGAGGAATCCAAGGCAACCGCACGCGATACCGTCTCTGAGGACGACATCGCCGAGGTCATCGCGGGTTGGACCGGCATCCCGGCGGCCCGCTTGACCGAGGACGAAGGCCAGCGCCTGCTGCACCTGGAAGATACCCTGCACGCCCGTGTCATCGGCCAGGATGAGGCAGTGAACGCGGTGGCCCGTGCCATCCGCCGCGGCCGTGTCGGCCTGCGCGACCCCAAGCGCCCGATCGGTTCGTTCATCTTCCTCGGCCCCACGGGCGTCGGCAAGACCGAGCTGTGCAAGGCCTTGGCAGAGGCCCTGTTCGGCGACGAGAACGCCATGCTGCGCTTTGATATGTCCGAATACATGGAGAAGCACAGCGTTGCCCGCATGATCGGTTCGCCTCCGGGCTATGTCGGCTATGAGGAGGGCGGCCAGCTGACCGAGAAGGTCAGAAGGAAGCCGTACTCGGTCGTGCTGTTCGATGAGATCGAGAAGGCACACCCCGATGTGTTCAACATCCTGCTGCAGATCCTGGAAGACGGCCAGCTGACCGACGGCCAGGGCCGCAAGGTGGACTTTAAGAACACCGTGCTCATCATGACCTCCAACATCGGCGCGCAGAAGATCACCGGCAAGGGCCGCAAGACCCTGGGCTTTGGCGGCGACGGCAAGCCCGAGGCCGAGCAGACCTTCGAGGACATCAAGAAGGAAGTGCTGTCCGACCTCAAGGAAGCCTTCCGCCCCGAGCTCATCAACCGTATCGACGAGATCATCGTCTTTAACCGCCTGACCGAGGAGGAGATCGGCAAGATCGCCGACGGCATGCTCAGACAGGTCGCATCCCGCATGGACGAGATGGAGCTGACCATGGACTGGACCCCGGCTGCCCGGGAGCATCTGGTCAAGGCCGGGTTCGACCCGATCTACGGCACACGTCCGCTGCGCCGTGCCATCCAGTCCGAGGTCGAGGACCTGGTCGCCGAGGACTTCCTGCGCGGCAACATCGCCCGCGGCCAGCACGTCACGCTCGACGAAGCGGGCGGCAAGCTGTGCCTGCGTCCCGCCATCCCCGGCGAGACCGTGGACGAGGCAAAGCCCGACGAGACCAAGCCGGACGACGCCAAGGAATCCAATTAAAATATGCGAAAAAGAGACGCTTTGTCAAAAAGCGTCTCTTTTTTTGTGCCGGAAGCCGCAGCGGTCACCGGTCGGACTGTTTTCCCAAAGGGCCGGCCGCCCAGTTGAGCGCCTCCCGCTCGAACCGCTGGACAAAGGCTTCCTTGCCCGCACAATACCCCTCGATGTCGTATGGGAATCGCAGCGCGAGCGCCCGCTTGAGCTGTGCATACTGTTCCCGGACCGCCGCATGTGTCCGCAGATAATCGCGGAAAGCCAGGTGGCGGGCAATATTCCCCGTGTCGCCCTGGGCAAATATGTGGACCTGGTGGGTGCGGGCGTCGCCGCCTTTGCGCAGATAGCGCCGTCCGGCGATGCCGAACTCCCCGAGATATTCATAGCCGATGGCCGCAAACGCGGGGGCCGCCGCGTCGGCCTGGGCCAAGGAGCGCACGACCGGCAGGATGTCGATGACCGGCTTTGCGGCGAGGCCCGGGACGGCCGTGCTGCCGATGTGGTGGATGCAGACCAGGTTTTCGCCCAGGATGGCCCGGATCTTTTGCGCTTCCGCCCGATATGCCTGCTGCCAGGCCGGCTGGTAGTCGCAGACGATGATGTGTTGTGGCATGGGAAACGTCCTCCTCTCGTGGTGAGATGCCTGTCAGGCCCTCTTATTATACGGGAAAGTGCGGCAGGGCGCAATGTGCAAAAAAATCTGTAAAACACAAAAAAGCAAGGCTTTTGCCTTGCTTTTTTTGTGTATGTGCCAAACCCGGGGAGACGGTTATTCCAGGTTGAGCTTGTTTTTGAGGATCCAGGTCGTGCCGAAATAGAAGACGGCGGCCTCGATCAGGCAGGGAAGGATCATCATCCACATCATGCCGTGCGCGGACAGGTTTGCGTAGAACGCCGGGAAGAAGGGCGAATAGCCCAGGGCCATGGCCGAAAGGCCGGTCAGGAAGGACAGTACGGTCTGCAGGACGACAAACCAGACAAAGCTCATGGCGATGCGGTGCTTGTTGGCCAGGTGGCCGAGCGCCATGGCAACATAGATCTCAAGGATCATCGCGGCCACGCCCACGAGCATGAGCACGATCAGCTCAATGATGAACAGCGTCGCGTCCAGGGTCCAGTGCGGGAAGATGTCGGCAAAGTCGCGGAAGAACATGCTCCAGTCGATCTCCAGCGAACCCAGGAGCAGGATGGACAGCATGCCGACGATGCCCGACAGGATGGTCGTGATGACCGCGCCGAGCAGCTTGGACAGGGTCAGCTGCCAGGTCGGCACGGGCAGGGTGAACATAAGGTAGCCCTCCTGGCCGAGCAGGCCCTTGTAGAACCGCTGGATGATGACGAGGAAGGTCACGACCGCGACGGCCACGCACAGGCCGAAGTAGAGCATAATCGCGGTGACCTGCGGCAGGCCGTCGATGCTGTTCCCGATGCCGAAGGACGCCATGACCGCGTTGATCAGCGCGACGGCAAGGATGGCGCCGTACAGCGGGAGCAGGCCCTTGAGCAGCGACTTCAGCTCATATTTCATTAGTTTTCCGAACATTAGAGGTCACCTCCCTGATATGGTACCGCGCGGAAGATCTCGCGGAAGAGCTGGTCGACCGACTTGCCCTCGGTCGCGCGGATGTTATCAACGCTGTCGTGGCGGACGATTTGTCCGTTCTGGAGGAAGATGACCTCGTCCAGGACGCGCTCGATGTCGGCGATCAGATGGGTGGAGATGAGGACGGTGCCGTTCTCGTTGTAGTTTGTGAGGATGGTGTTCAGGATAAAGTCGCGCGCGGCCGGGTCGACGCCCGCGATGGGCTCGTCGAGCAGATACAGCTCGGCCTGGCGGCTCATGACAAGGACAAGCTGCACCTTTTCCTTGGTGCCCTTGGACATGGTCTTGATGCGCTCCATCGGGCGGATGCCCAGGGCGGAGAACATCTCGGCGGCCTTCTGCCGGTCAAAGTCGGCGTAGAAGTCGGAGAACAGGTCCATCAGGTCGGCCGCCTTCATCCAGTCGGCGAAGTACATGCGGTCGGGCAGATAGCTGACATGGGACTTGGTCTCGACGCCGGGCGCGTGGCCGTCGATGAGCGCCACACCGCTCGTCGGGCGCAGCAGGCCGTTTAAAATCTTGATGAGCGTGGTCTTGCCCGAGCCGTTCGGCCCCAAAAGGCCGACGATCTTGCCGCGGCCGACCTCCAGGTCGATGCCGGAGAGCGCGCGCTTGGCGCCAAAGGACTTGGTCAGGCCGGTCAGGCGGATGAGCGCGTCGTCCTGCGCGGTCTTGCTCGTACGGATATCTTCCATCATTCGTTCCCCCTTCTGCGGTTGAGCAGCATGTTTGCGGCCTCGGTCTCGGTATAGCCGAGCGTCGCCATGCCCGTTACATAGAGTTCCATTTTGTCTTCGGCCAAATTTTGCCGGACCTGTTCGACCGATGTCGAGTCCTCGGTCACCGTGCGCCCGGCGGTGCGGTTGGTGGATACCAGCCCGTCTGCCTCCAGCTGCGCCAGCGCGCGCTGCATGGTGTTCGGGTTGACGCCGGCCTCGGCGGCAAGTTCTCTGACCGAGGGCATCCGGGAGCCCAGCGGATAAATCCCGGACACAATGCGTTCGGTCAGCTGTTCGGTCAGCTGCGTCCAGATCGGACGGTCATCCGTCAGTTTCCATTGCATGATCAGCCCTCCTCAGCTGTATTGTGTTTGTGTACTAATAGCTTAATACAAATGTACAATAAGACAGATGCTTTGTCAAGGGGAAAATGAAAAAAATTTTTTGAGAATTTTTTGGGAGGGCCGTTTCGCCCTGCGCCGCGGTGCAGAGCGAAAAAAAAACGCCCCAGTGGGCGTTTTGAGGGGCGTGATACGGCTGGCATGCAGCATCTGCGCTTACAGCGGGAGGTACGAGAAGAATAGGCCGATCAGCGAGGGCAGCAGGCAGAACAGAAATACGATCACAAAGATAATCAGTCCAACCCGGAGATTACTGGGTTGTTTTTGGCTGCCAGCCGGCCGCGCGGTTGCGCGGGCGGGCGCGGCGGTCGTGCGGGCGTCCGGCTTGGCCTTGGGGGCCTTCCGGTTTTTTTGCACGGGGACGGCGGCCTTGACCGGCCGGCGGCTGGGGTTGGGGCGCCCGCAGATGGGGCACTCCCGCTCGTCGTCCATGTAGTGGATCTTGCAGTACGGGCATTTCATGTTCGGGCACTCCTCTCTCCTGCGCGCCGCAAAGGGGGTCAGTGTTGGTCGCCCAACAGGTGATAGATGGCCTTTGCGACGCCGTCCTTGGCGTTGGTGTCGGTGATATATTTGGCCAGGGCCTTGACGTCGTCGATGGCGTTGCCCATGGCGACGGGCATGCCGACCGCCTTGAGCATGTCCAGGTCATTCTCGCTGTCGCCGATGGCGATGCAGCGCTCGGGCACGGTGCCCATGTGGTCGCACAGCGTGCGCAGGGCGCGGCCCTTGTCGGCCAGGGGCGAGATGACCTCAATGTTGTCGTCGGCCGAACTCATGACGCGCACGCCCGGCTCGCCCCAGATCTGCCGCCGCGCCATTTGCAGCATGAACGGGTCCTGCGAGCGGCAGAAGATCTTGTCGACCGACAGATGGTGGGTGGCGATGTACTCGGCGACCGACGGCACGACCTGCTTACTCGACAGGAAGCCCTCGTTGGTCTTGTAGCGGCTGAAAAACAGCTCGTCGTAGGGCGTGATGAGCAGGCGCTCGCCGGCGTAGATCATCGAGGTCATGCCGATGCGCTCGACCACGGCGGCCGCGCGCACGGCCGGCTCCCAGGGCATGGAGATGCGCATGGTGCAGGCGTTTTTGGAGGCCAGGGACAGCGTCGCGCCGCCCGAGGTGACCATTTCGTCGTCCGCGCCGAGCTGCCGGGCGAAGTCCGCCGCCTCGCCGCAGATGCGCCCGGTCGAGATGACGACATGCACGCCGCGTGCGCGCGCCCAGGCGACCGCCTCGCAGACCGCAGGGCTGACGGTGTTTTGTGGGGTGAGCGCCGTCCCGTCCAGGTCGAGCGCGATCAGGTCATACTTCATAGAAAACTTCCATCCTTCGTTGAAATCTCCGGTTCCTAAGGATAGGATAAAGCATTTCCGGGAAAAAAGCAAGACACAGCGCCCATCCGGACCGGGACAGCCGGCCGGCTTCCGGACAAGACGCAACAAAAAAGCGCGCACAGCGTGCGCGCTTGCGGCGTATGTCAGTTCAGCAGCAGGAGCAGGGAGATTAGCCCGGCCATAGCGGCCGACGCGGCCGCAGCCAGGATGTTGAGCACCAGATGGGCCTTGGCGCCGCACATCTTGGCAAATCCGGCATACACCGCAAGCCCGGCAAGGGCGCCGGCCGTGTTGCACAGCCAGTCGGTGATGTCAGACATGCCCAGGGCAAAGACAAACTGGAGGCATTCATAGAGAAGGCTGACCAGGGCGGCCGGCAGCAGGCGCTTCCACAGCGGGCGGCCGGGCAGCAGCATGCCCAGATAGATGCCGAACGGCACGAACGCCAGGGCATTCTGCACGGCCTCGCTGTAATCGGCCTGCCCGTTGACCAAAAGCGGCTCGCCAAAGGGGATGAGATTGACCGAGCGCAGATGCGGCAGCGCGTCGCCGGGCAGCGCCATCTTGCACACGATGATCCAGGTCAGCGCGATGAGATAGAACGCGAACAGCGCGGCCGTCAGCATCCGGCCGGGAGAAGAGCTGCGTTTTGCCATAGGACAGGGCCTCCTTTGTTGGGGTAGTACAAGAAAGAGGCGTGTATGCGGCAGCCGGTTCAAAAAAATCAGAAAAAATTTGGGGCGTTTCGGGAAGTTGGTGCATTAAGGCTCCTCGGTGAAGGTGAAGAGGTCCTCGACCGTGGTCTCAAACACGCGGGCGATATCCATGGCCAGCTTGAGCGAGGGGTTATACTTCCCCTTTTCCAGGTTGCCGATGGTCTCCCGCCGCACGCCGACCAGACCGGCCAGGTCCTCCTGGCTCATCAGATAGCGCGCGCGGTATTCCCTGATGCGGGTCTTGAGTGCCATAAGCGCTTCACGCCCCCGTTTCCCGCAGTGCGCGTTTCTCCCGGTGGCGGAACACCAGCAGGGAGATTGAAAAGACGGCGAGCATAAGGATGAACAGGAAGACGAACGCCGCAGAGCAGAAAAGGGACTGCAGATAGCTCTGCTCGCTGAGCTGGACCATGCCGTTTGCCACCTGCGGCTGCGGGAACTGATAGTAGATGGCGCGCGGGACCAGGATGGCCAGGCACAGGATGCTGAACAGGAAGCCGGCCAGGAAGGCGCGGAACCCGGCCCGGCGCACGTTGGCCCAGAACAGTTCGTCCGCGATCATATCGCTGTAGGCGAAAAAGGTGAAGCACAGCAGGCAGGCGATCATGGCCGGCGTGCGGAGGACCAAGCCGACGATGCCGATAAAGCCCAGCCAGCCCAGGTAGGACAGGGGATTTTTGTGGAAAATCTTTTGCAGAAAGCGTTTCATCGAAAGGACCTCCTTTACGGGTATGTGATATATTTTTAACTTATTGTGATAAATATATCACATATCATTGTGCCAGTCAAGCCCCCGGCGCATAAAAAATTGCGCGCCCTGGTGAGCGCGCAATGGGACAAAGCGGATTGGGATATCGGCCTGGGAGTCTCACTCCCCCATGACCTGGAAGACCACGTCACGCACGCGGTTGCGGGTGTCGCACTCGACGAGCGTCAGGTTCTGCCACGGGCCGATGGTGATCTTGCCGTCCACAAAGGGGATGACGATGAAGGGCGACAGCAGCGCCGCCTTGATGTGCGACGAGCCGTTGTCGTCGTGCCAGGTGTCGTGATGGTGATAGTGGATGACCCGGCCGGTCTCGTCGGTGTAGGGCGAAAAGACGTCCATCGCGGCCTTGAGGTCGTGGTGAACCATGCCCGGCTCGAACTCCAGCGTGGTCAGGCCGGCGACGCCGCCGGTCGTAAAGCCGGTGATGATGCCGGACGAGATGCCCTTTTCGCGGCAGGCCTCGGTCACGGCCGCCTGGAAATCTTCGGTGATGTCGATCATGCCCATATGGGCGCGGGTCTTGTAGGTCTTGGTCTTGGTGTAGACTGCCATGGGGTTCACATTCCTTCTATGTTGGGATAAAATATATACAATATGTAATTATAAGCAAAGCAAGTACTGACCGTATAATGTCTGGCTGAGTTCGTTGCCCATGCGGTGCACGTCCTCGACGTCGATGTAGCCGCGGTTGAGCGCAATCTCCTCCAGGCAGGCCACATAGCGGCCGGTGTCGTCTTGCACTTCCTTGACGCCCATGCCGGCCGTCAGCAGGTTGTCCGCCGTGCCGGCGTCCAGCCAGACGAAGTCCCGGTCTAATTTGATTACATGCAGTTGATTTCTACGCAAATATTCCAAATTGACGTCGCTGATCTCCAGCTCGCCGCGGGCCGATGGCTCGAGGTGCTTGGCGATATCGATGACCGAATTGTCATAGAAATACAGGCCGGGGATGATATAGTTGGACTTGGGCAGGCGGGGCTTCTCCTCGATGGAGATGGCGCGGCCGTCCTCGTCGAACTCGACCACGCCGAAGGCGCGGGGGTTGTGGACGTAATAGCCGAACACGGTCGCGCCGCCCTGATGCGCGGCGCGCATGGCGTGGGCCAGCGTGGATTCCAGGGTCAGGCTGTGGAAGATGTTGTCGCCCAGGACCAGGCAGACCGGGTCGGGGCCGATGAAGCGCTCACCGATGAGCAGGGCATCGGCGATGCCGCGCGCGACCTCCTGCACCTCGTAGGAGATGTTGACGCCCCAGCGCGCGCCGTTGCCCAGCAGGCGGTAGAACGGGCCTTCCTCCCCGGGCGGGATGATGATGAGGATATCGCGGATGCCGGCCTGCATGAGCACAGCCAATGGGTAATAGATCATGGGCTTGTCATAGACAGGCAGAAGCGGTTTACAGATAGGGCGGGTCATCGGATAGAGCCGGGAGCCTTTTCCGGCTGCAAGGATAATGCCTTTCATGGCGGCTGCGCTTCCTCCTTTTGTGGCCGCGGGCGGCGGCGTGGTTCCGGCCCGGCGGTTTGCGCCGGCGGGGTGTTACACATCTGTTAAGACATTATAGCACACCCGCGGGCGGGAAAACAACGTTTCGCAAAAAATTAAAGAATATGACAACAAATTCGCAGCGAGACCGCAGCGCCGGCATGGGTCAGCCGCCGCCTTTGTAATAGGAGAGAAAAATCAAGAATGCTATCATTCCAGCAATCGCGACGTACATGAGCCATCGCACGCCGGTCAGCAATGCAATCAGAAAGGGAACGATGCAGATGGCGAGAACGATCAGGCCGATCGCGAAAAAACGGGTCGATTTTTCCGGAGTCGGATGCTGGAGATGTTCCAAAAATTCTGTGAACCCGTTGCCTGGACAGAACAGCAAATAGAGGCCGTAAAAGAGAAAGGCAAGATCAATGATGCCTTTCAGAATTTTGATCGGGATATCAAGTCGGAAAAAGAGATCGCAGGAAAAGTTGGAAAAAGCGTCCGGGTTGTGCTATGATAATACCGTATCACAATCTTGAAAAAACGGAGGAATCACAAGAATATGCATGCGTTCCAGAGGTTCCGCGCCCACAGACGGGAGGCGGGCCATGGCTGAGAGCAAGAAGAAAAAGCCGGCGTCCGCCCAGAACAAGTCGGCGGGCGGCAAGGGGACGTCCGGCACGTCGCGCAGCACGCGCAAGCTGCCCGAAATGCAGGAGAAGAAGCGCCGTGCGCAGGTCACGACGCCCCACCCCGAGGAGGCCGGCGGCATCCCGCGCGAGGCGTGGGCCGCGATCTACGGCGTGCTGGGTGTGCTGTGCCTGATCGCCATCCTCAAAAATGACGGCGTGGTGCTGCGCCTCATCCACACCGCCCTGGGCGGCCTGTTCGGCTGGGGCCTGTACCTGTGCCCGCCCGTCCTGTTCGGCCTGTGCGCCTTGCTGCTCGCGCGGCGGCGCGGGCCGGTGCGCCTGCGCGGCGCGGCCATCGCCTGCCTGCCGGTCTTTTTGGGCGCCCTGGCCCACGCCTTTTTCTGCGGGCCGGACTATGCCGCGGGCGGCCTGACCGTGTTCCGCCTGCTGGGCGACGGGGCCAAATTGCAGGCCGGCGGCCTCATCGCGGGCGGCCTGTACTGTGTGCTGCGCTGGGCCTTTTCGGGCATCGGCGCGGTCATCCTGATCGTCATCGGCCTGCTGGCCGATATCATGGCCATCTGCCGCATCACGCCGGGCGCCCTGTGGGACGCGCTGCGCCCGCTGGACCGCGACTATGACGACGAGGACGACGGCGGCCCGGTCGTCCTGCCCAATGTACATGAGGCCATCGCCAACCGCCGCGCCCAGCGCGCGGAAAGGCGGGCGGCGTTTGACATCGCACTGGACGACGAAGAAGAACCGGTGCACAAGACGCTCCACAAGAATGAGCCGGCAGAAGAGCCGCCCGAGGACGCACAGGCGTCCATCCCGGAGCTTGTCCTGGACGCCGTGCGCGAGCAGCCGGGCTTTTCCGAAGTCCACCTGCCAGACATGCCGCCCGAGGACGAGGAGGACGGCGCGTTCAGCGATATCCTGTCCCTGCTGGAGAACCGCGACGCCTTAGACGGCGGCGCGGACGAGGACGGCACGCCGCCCTGGGAGCAGTCTGCATCCCACGCGGACAAGCAGGCCAAGGGCAAGGAGACGTCCGAGGGCGAACAGGCCAAGCTGGCGGCCGAGATGGACGAGAACCAGAAGACGCCCGTCCCGGTCTACGAGTATCCGCCCATCGACCTGCTCGACCAGCCCAAGGGCGGCGCCAGGGGCAACGTGCAGGCCGAGCTGACCGAGAACAGCCAGCGCCTGATCGACACGCTGGAGTCCTTCGGCATCGAGGCCCAGATCATCGGCATCGTGCGCGGCCCGTCGGTCACGCGGTTTGAGCTGACCATTGAGCGCGGCGTCAAGTTCAGCCGTATCACCGCCCTGTCTGACGACATTGCGCTGTCGCTCGGCGCGGTGTCGGTCCGCATCGCGCCCATCCCGGACAAGGTCGCCATCGGCATTGAGGTGCCCAACAAGGCGGTCACCGTCGTCCACATCCGCGAGGTCCTGGGCTCCGAGGCCTTTGACAAGGCCAAGTCGCGCGTGTCCTTTGCGGTTGGCAAGGATATCACGGGCGCGCCCGTCGTGGGCAATATCGCCAAGATGCCCCATCTGCTCATCGCCGGCACGACCGGCTCGGGCAAATCGGTGTGCATCAACTCCATGCTGGTCTCGCTCCTCTATAAATCCTCGCCCGAGGAAGTGCGCCTGATTATGGTGGACCCCAAAATGGTCGAGCTCGGCAACTACAACGGCATCCCCCATCTGCTCATCCCGGTCGTGACCGATCCCCAAAAGGCGTCGGGTGCGCTCAACTGGGCGGTGGGCGAGATGGAGCGGCGCTACAAGCTGTTTGCGGACAGCCAGGTGCGCAAGCTGGAGGACTATAACGCCCTCATGCGCAAGAAGAAGGCCGAGGCCGCCGAGACCGAGGGCGGCACGCCCGAAGCCTACCAGGTCCTGCCCGAGATCGTCATCGTCATCGACGAGCTGGCCGACCTCATGATGGTCGCGGCCAAGGAGGTCGAGACCTCGATCTGCCGCATCGCGCAGAAGGCGCGCGCGGCCGGCATGTACCTCATCGTCGCCACCCAGCGCCCATCCTCGGATGTCATCACGGGCATCATGAAGGCCAATATCCCCTCCCGCATTGCGTTTGCGGTCGCCTCGCAGATCGAGTCGCGCATCATTTTGGACCAGACCGGCGCGGAAAAGCTCATCGGCAAGGGCGATATGCTGTATGCCCCCCTGGGCGAGGGCAAGCCCCAGCGCATCCAGGGCTGCTTTATCTCGAACGACGAGATCGAGCGGGTCATCGCGTTCGCCAAGCAGAACGGTACGGCCGAATACAGCGAGGAGATCCTGGAGCATATCGAAAAGCAGGCCCAGAATGAGGGCGGCGAAGGCGGCGGCGAAGGCGGCGGCGAGGAGGACGAGCTGCTCATGGAGGCCATTGATGTGGTCATGGACTGTGGCCAGGCGTCGGTCTCCATGCTCCAGCGCCGCCTGAAGCTTGGCTACTCGCGCGCCGCGCGCATCGTCGACCAGATGGAGGAGCGCGGCATCGTCGGTCCCTTCGAGGGCAGCAAGCCCCGGCAGATCCTCATCTCCAAGGACGACTGGCGCGAGATGAAGATGCGCCGCGCACAGCTGCCCTGACTCCCGCCCGCAGGCGCAAACGGGTCCGGGCCTGGTCCTGGGCTCCGCAGAGCCCGGAACCCCCTTGGATGTTTCCGCTCCCCTCGCAAGGGAAACGCAACCTAAAAAACCATTCGTTACCATACCTTAGGAGGTTTGTTACCATGTCTCTCAAACAAATCGAGGCCAATACCCTGACGTTCAACCCCTTTGAAAAGCTGTCCAAGCAGTGGGCGCTCGTCAGCGCGGGCAGCCTGGACAAGTTCAACATGATGACGGTCAGCTGGGGCGCGGTCGGCGTCATCTGGGGCAAGCCCTCGGCCACCGTGTACATCCGCCACAGCCGTTACACCAAGGAATTTGTGGACGCTGGCGACACCTTTGTCCTGACCTTTTTAAAGGACGGCCACCGCGACGCGCTGAACACCCTGGGCAGCAAGTCGGGGCGCGACATGGACAAGATGAAGGATTCCGGCCTGACCCCGGCCGCGGTCCCGGGCGGCGTGACCTTTGACGAGGCCGAGCTCGTCCTGGTGTGCCGCAAGCGCTATGTGCAGGACATGCCCAAGGAAAACTTTGTCAATCAGGAAACGCTGGATAAGTGGTACGCCGATCAGAACTACCACACCATGTACATCGGTGAGATCGTCGCAGCCTACGCAGCAGAATAAAGAGAAAGAGGCGCTTTTGCGCCTCTTTTTTGCGTTTACAGACCGATTGTATCGTCGTACACCGCGACCGACAGAAAGTACCAAAACCGCATCTCATATTCCAGATTTTCTTCCTGAACGGCGATGAACTCCAAAAACTCCGGATCTTGCATAAGTTTGGGATGGAATGCGCCGTCGCGCCACAATCGGATATTCCAGGCGGGAAATGTATATCCGAAAGCAAGGTCTTTGTCAGCATCTCCCTCATAGGTGCAGGGCGTAAACCGTTCTAATTTCCGGATGACGTCCTCGGCCTTGTCACCAAAAAGATCCACATCGTGCAGCATGACGCGATACCGGTCGGACAGCGAATAGTTGTTGACGCAGATTTCCCAGGCACGGTCGTTGCGGAACGAGATCGTATAATTTATGTCATCGTAAGCCATACAATCTTCCCAGTGGACGTCCACGGGAGGCCCCAGAATGGCGGCGATTTCATCCGGTGTCATGCCGAGTTTTATGGTGTTCAGGCCTTCAAATGGAAGAATACGTAATATATCCATGTTGTTCATCCTTTGATGTCAGGTTTTATTTAAAAAATACCAAACATTTTCTGATATGCTGCTGTACATGCGATAATTTCGTCTCGATATTTTTCCTTTAAATTTTTAAAATAGCCGTCACTATCAGATTGTGCAGCAAAATCAGCCATTTCCATATCGAGTAGATTTTGGTAAGTTTTATTTTTTAGATGCAATTTTTCTTGATTACGAAAATTTTGCGCCTTCGTACCGCTTCCAGAGTTAGAAAGTTTTAGATGATCCACTGCCATCATTCGAATCGTCCATGCTTTACGCACATTAAAATCATAGGCCTTTAGAGCATCCTGAGATACATAATGATGGCGCTGTCCCCCGTTGGCGGTAATATCGTTATACGCACCAGCAGTAAAATTATAGCGGTATACGCTATTTTTCTCTCTTTTACTTTCAGTTCCACAAGAGATAGTGACATCAAAATCAAATTTCTCTTTTACTTTCAGTTCCACAAGAGATAGTGACATCAAAATCAAATTTCTCTTTTACATATTCAACTGCATTTTTAACATAATATGCACTGCCGTTTCCGATAGCATATTTTTTAAAACTATCCTTAAATATCGGAGTGGAGGACCAGTTTTTTTGGTTGAGCCGGTAGCCAACAATAGAACCAGTTATATTAACGGGAATTCCAACTTGTACAAGATAAACTTCTATACCAGAAGCATCGACTCCCGTCATAATAACGCCAATATTGCTTACAGCTTTAGATGACGGAGAGTCAATAAGCAGAATCTGCATAGCAGATGCCTCTGATTTAAGAGAGTTATATGCATCTTCACGGCCATATATGTCTAATATGCTCTGAAGTTCTGACATCGTTAGCGGAGCTACGTCAGAATTAGGTTCTGATAAAATTTTATTCACATTTTCAAGAATGATAGCGTCTGGATTTTCAAGTAGACTATCATATTTTGCCATGATATCATCATAAATACCAGCATCATCCAAACGTTTAATAACTTCTGGATGATTATCTAATTCAGCTACAGAATAGCTCTCGACAAAAAGTTCTCTAGGCGGTGTAGCAACAGTTTCTGTCACTGTGGTGGATGACTCTGTATCTAATGGTTCTAGTGCATATGCAGAGTATCCACTTAATAGGCCGAAAAACATAACAGCACATACCATAGAAGAAAGCCATTTTTTAAGTTGATTCATTTCAATACCCCTTTCTTTTTTCTAAAATATACCAACTATTTTCAAGAAATACAAGTATAAAAAGAAACAAAAATTCTTCTATAAATTTGTTTATACCACACATGTTTTTGCCGCCAAGCAGGAATCAAAAATTTTTTCCATTTGGTCACGAAATATTCAAAAAGTTCGGGTATAATCGGATATAATAATGAAGTACGCATGGAAGGAGACAGCACAATGGCTTTGATTCTGATCGCCGACGACGAGGCACGCATCCGCCGCCTGGTCGCCGATTTCCTGCGCCGCGACGGCCACACGATCTTGGAGGCCGGGGACGGCACCGAGGCCCTGGAGATCGTGGAAGCCCACAGAGCCGAGCTCTCCCTGGTGATTCTGGATGTCATGATGCCCAAGATGGACGGATTTGCCGTGCTGGCGGCCATCCGCGCGGGCGACCACGGCAAGCCCCTGCCGGTCATGATGCTGACCGCGCGCGCTGAGGACACCGACGAGCTGCACGGCCTGGAGGCCGGCGCGGACGACTACGTGGCCAAGCCCTTCTCCCCCCTGGTGCTCGCCGCACGGGTCAAGGCGCTCCTAAAGCGCGCGGGTGCGCCCGCCGGCGACGCCGAGACCTTCGGCGACCTGACCGTCGACGAGCGCAGCCGCGCCGTGTCGGTCGCCGGCAAGCCGGTCGAGCTGACGCCCAAGGAATACGAGCTCTTGGTCTACTTTAAAAATAACCGCCATGTCGCCCTGTCGCGCGAGACCATTTTGAACGCCGTCTGGGGCTATGACTACTTCGGCGACCTGCGCACGGTCGATACCCATATCAAAAAGCTGCGCGCAAAGCTCGGGCCCTGCGGCGCGCTCATCGGCACGGTCCGCGGTTACGGGTACCGCTTTGACGCAGACTGAGGGCCGCCCCACCGCAGGCACAGAGAAACACCAAAATTGGTTTACTTTTCCTGCCGCATGTGGTATGCTAAGGATGTATCGAAACGGAGGTGGCGCCCGTGCTGTCCCGCGAAAAGCTGGAAGCCTATCTCAAAAAAGAGGACATCGAATATCATTTGGACGAGGAGGACCCCGACCGCATCCTGGTCATCTTCCAGACCCGGCAGCTGTCCAATGTCTCGCTCGATATCACCGTCCTCAACAGCCGCACCGTGCTGTTCCTGTCGCGCCTGCCGCTCAATATCCCGAAAGAATTCCGCCCGGCCGTCTGCGAATATATCACCCGCGTCAACTACGGCGTGATCCTCGGCGGGTTTGAGCTCAATCTCGACGACGGCGACCTCAATTACAAGATCGTCGGCGCGCTCGGCCGCGAGAACGAGATCGACCGGGAAGCGTTCTGCCGTCTGCTCTATCTCGGCAACAGCATGCTCGATAAATATGCGCCCGGCATTCTGGCCATCCTATATGGTGGGAAGAACGCCGAGGAGGCATATCGATCTATAACAAAATCCAATGACTAAGAAAAAGTGAGGGACAAAACAATGGCTTTTGATCTGAAGCAAGTCGCAAAGTACTATAAGGAAGATATGGAGCTCAACTTCGCCCTGGAAGAGGAGAACAACCGCATCCGCTTCTCCATGGATACCGAGGCGATGAAGGAAGTCCGCTTCATGGCATACAAGGAAAACCCGCACACCATGCTCTTCTTGACCTACCTGCCCATGAAGGTGCCGGAGGACAAGCGCGTTGCGGTCGCCGAGTACCTGACCCGCGCAAACTATGGCCTGCATGTCGGCAACTTTGAGATGGACATGGAGGACGGCGAGGTCCGCTACAAGACCACCGGCTGCGCCGATGAGAACACCATGCCCGGCCTGGACGTCATCCGCCGTCTGACCTATGTCGGCTTCAGCATGTTTGACCGCTATGTTCCCAGCCTGCTGTCCATCCTGTACGGCGGCAAGACCCCGACCGAGGCGATCGCCGAGGCCGAGAAGGACATGCATTAAAAATTCCAGATTTTTCCCAGGGGGCCTCTTCCCTCTGGCACATGCCCGGGAGGATGGCGCTGGCCATCCTCCTTTTTTGCGCGCAGATTGCCGCGCGCCCACTCTTTCCATCGCTCCGGGAGGCACTTTTTTCTATGTTCCGTCAGCTCTTTCAAAACCTCTCCCTGCGCTTTTCCCTTCTGCGCTCGGTCAAAATCAAGTTTTTTGCCGCCATCGCGGCCGTTGCCCTGGTCTTTATCGTGATCATCAGCTGCCTGAACCTGTTTTTCTACGACAGCTATTACATGGCCCAGCGCCAGAATTCCCTGACCAAGATCTACGAGGAGGTCCGCACCAGCTACAGCGCGGGCGACAGCGCCGCGCTCGAGGAGGCGCTCTTCCGCATCGAGAACAGCGACAGCGTGCGGCTGACCATCCTCAATGCTTCGGGCAGCGTGGTCTATGACTCCGATATGTCCCGCCAGAACGGCATGCAGTTCGGCGTGGACTTTTTCGCCAACTGGAAGATGGCACAGCTCGTGCGCTCGGCCCTGGCGGCGGCCGACCCGCAGAAACTGTCGGCCGGCGGCGTGGACTTTGTCGCCGTGCAGATGAACGACCTGCACGAAAATTTCCTGTGCCTTGTGGGCATGCTGGGTGACGACTACCTGGTCGCGCGCATCCCCTTTGCCTACATGGAGCAAAACTCGATGTTCAACTCCACCTTCCTGCTGCTGACCGGCCTTATCACCTTCCTGGTCTGCCTGATCCTGAGCGCCATCCTGGCCTCGCACTTTACCAAGCCGCTCATCGAGATGGGCGAGGTGGCCAAGGCCATGACCCGCCTGGACTTTTCCAAAAAGTATGAGGGCCGGCGCGTGGACGAGATCGGGCAGCTCGGCGACTCGCTCAACCTGCTCTCCGACCACCTCGAGGAGGCCATCCGCGAGCTGCGAACCTCCAACGAACAGCTGGAGCAGGAGATCCATGAGAAGGAGCGCATCGACGAGATGCGCCGCGAATTCATCATCAACGTCTCGCATGAGCTCAAAACGCCCATTGCCCTCATCCAGGGCTATGCCGAGGGCCTGACGGCGGGCGTGGCCGAGTCGCCCGAGGATCGGGACTTCTACTGCAATACCATCGCCGAGGAGGCGGACCGCATGAACACCATGGTCACCCAGCTTTTGAGCCTGTCCCGGCTGGAGCTCGGGCGCGAGACCGTGCGCTGTGACACGGTGGACTTGGGCGCCTGCCTGCGCCGTGCGGTTGAGAAGACCGCCGTGCTGCGCGCCGGCCGCGACCTGGACGTGACATGCACGGGCGGCGGGACGGTCGAGAGCGACGAAAACCTCATCGACCAGGTCATCATGAATTATATGACCAACGCCATCCGCTATACCCCGGACGGCGGCCGCATCGCCCTGTCGGCCGAGCAGACGGCCGACGGCGGCGCGCGCCTTGCGGTCTTCAACGAGGGCGAGGGCGTGGCCGAAGACGAGCTGCCCAAGCTGTGGGAAAAATTTTATCGGACGGACAAGGCGCGCTCGCGCGCCTCGGGCGGTACCGGCGTCGGCCTGTCCATCGTGCGCGCCTCCGCCGTGCTTCTGGGCGGCGCGTGCGATGCCCGCAATGTGCCGGGCGGCATCGAGTTCTCGCTGACCCTCCCGCGGCGGCTGCCCGTTTCGTCTGCCGCCGACAGATGACAGGCTCTTCACCAGAATTTAACCAAACCTCACAAATAAGTTGCAGATATGGGTAATTTTCGCAAGAATCTATAATTTCGTTACAAAAATTATATGTTAAATTATTGACAATGTTTGTTGAACCGCTATAATGAAATACAGATGCGCGCAAAAACGCGCCTCTTACCGCCATACCACAGGACCTATTTTCTCCGGTCCGTCCGGCGCGTCCTGCCGCGGCGCAGGCCGCGGGAACCCGGGGGTGACTATCGAAAAAAATTGAAAATTTTTAAATATGGGAGGTTTCACAAGCATGGATTTTAGGCTTACCAAAGAGCAGGAAATGATGCAGAAGCTTTGCCGCGAGTTCGCGGTCAATGAGATTGAGCCCATCGCGGCCGAGATCGACGCAGAGGAGCGCTACCCCTGGGAGACCGTCCGCAAGCTGCAGAAGTACGGCCTTCTCGGCATCCAGTTCCCCAAGGAGCTGGGCGGCGCCGGCGGCGACAACATCTGCTACACCATCGCCATCGAGGAGGCGTCCAAGTTCTGCGGCACGACCGGCTGTATCCTGTCGTCCCACGCGACCCTGTGCTGCTGGCCGATCTTCAAGTACGGCACCGCAGAGCAGAAGGAAAAGTGGCTGCGCCCGCTGATCTCGGGCCAGAAGATGGGCGCCTTCGGCCTGACCGAGCCCAACGCCGGCACCGACTCGGCTGCCCAGCAGACCATCGCCGAGAAGCAGGAGGATGGCTCCTACATCATCAACGGCTCCAAGGTCTTCATCACCGGCGCCGGCTGCGCGGACACGTACGTTATTTTCGCCATGACCGATAAGTCCAAGGGCAACAAGGGCATCTCGGCCTTCATCCTGGACAAGGACGATCCGGGCTTCTCCATCGGCAAGATCGAGCACAAGATGGGCATCCGCGGCTCGCAGACCGGCGAGCTGATCTTTGAGGACGTGCATGTCCCGGCCGACCGCCTGCTCGGCAAGGAGAACGGCGGCTTTAAGATCGCTATGACCACCCTGGACGGCGGCCGTATCGGCATCGCATCCCAGGCGCTCGGCATCGCGCAGGGCGCGCTGGACAAGGCGGTCGCTTACATGAAGGAGCGCGTCCAGTTCGGCAAGCCGATCGCGACCAAGCAGGGCCTGCAGTGGATGGTCGCCGACATGGCCACCGAGATCGAGGCAGCCCGCCTGCTCGTCCGCCGCGCGGCCTTCAACAAGGACGCCGGCCTCCCCTACACCAAGGAAGCCGCGATGGCCAAGCTGTATGCGTCCGAGGTCGCAATGAAGGTCACGACCCAGTGCGTCCAGATCTTCGGCGGCTACGGCTACACCCGTGAGTACCCGGTTGAGCGCATGATGCGCGACGCCAAGATCACCGAGATCTACGAGGGCACCTCTCAGGTACAGCGCATGGTCATTTCCGGCCAGGTCATCGGCAAGTAAGACAAAGGGAGGAGTAACTTAAATTATGAAAGCTATCGTTTGCGTAAAGCAGGTTCCTGATACCTCCGGTAAGGTCGCTGTCAATCCGGACGGCACCCTGAACCGCGCCTCTATGGCAACCATCATCAATCCGGACGACAAGAACGCGGTCGAGGCTGCGCTGCAGCTCAAGGACAACACCGGCTGCGAAGTCATCGTCGTCACCATGGGTCCCCCTCCGGCAGAGGGCATGCTGCGTGAGTTGCTGGCCATGGGCGCCGACCGCGGCGTCCTGGTATCCGGCCGTGAGTTCGGCGGTTCCGATACCTTTGCAACTTCCCAGATCCTGGCAGCTGCAATCAAGAAGA
>ERZ1090868.288-NODE-288-length-27904-cov-5.647528_pt1 | contig 27904 bp, 29 predicted proteins | sample MGYA00478475_ERZ1090868 | MGnify/ENA primary metagenome ERZ1090868 (study PRJEB33644, sample SAMEA5815747) | chicken gut metagenome | biome: Chicken; feature: Gastrointestinal Tract; material: Caecum | place: Ireland | collected 2019-01-01 | study: A study of the...
CTTATGCGATCGTCGGCAGCGTCAGATGTGTATAAGAGACAGGTGCGGCGGCGCGGGCAAACCGCTCCTTGCGGACGGCGCACACGGCTCGCACCTGCACGGAACGCCCATGCACGCGGCGAACTTTGCGGACATGTGGGTGGACGGCGTGCACAAATCGCTTCCCGCGCTCACGCAGGGCGCCGTCGTCTCGGCAAAGGGAACGTGGACGCGGTTTCTTGCGGAGGGCGTGGAATTTTTCCGGACTTCGTCGCCCTCCTATCCCATTCTCGCAAGCATCGAATACGCCCTCAAATCCCCGTCGGACAGCCGGACGGAGGCGGCGGCCGTGCGGGCGAAAAGGGAGCTTGGCGCGCTTGACAACGACGACTGGACCAAGATCGTGGTGCCGTTCGGGTCGTGTGCGGACGCGGCGCAGAGCTTCCTCGAACGCCGGGGCGTATATCCGGAATTCAATGACGGAAACTATCTGATGTTCTATCTGTCGCCCGCCACGCGCGTGCGGCAGCTGAAAAAACTTGTGCGGCTGTGCCGCCCGCTTGCGCGCGGGGAACTTTGTTCCGACGCTCCGGTCGCGGGCATGGTGGGGGGCAAGACGGTCACAATGCCCCTGTCCGAGGCGGTCGGCCGCACCTGTGCGCGGGCATGCGGCATCGTTCCGCCCTGCGTGCCCCTCATCGCCCGGGGCGAGGTCGTAACGCCGCAGGCAGTGCAGAGACTTCTCAAAGCGAAGCACACGTTCGGCCTGACGGACGGAAAAATTCTGGTATTCGGGGAATAACGATGCGGCAGCTCTTTCGCACGACAACGGCATACCGCGCGCTCTCGGGGAGCGCTGCGCAGGGGGAGGCGGCACACTTCACGCTCGTCCTCTTTCCGGACGCGAAGTATCTGCGCGTCTATCTTGCCGAATGCGCCAAGGCGTTTTTCGGGGCGGAAGAGGGCACGCGCACGGCGCGGCTCATCGACGAAGAGAGCTATGCCGACTGCCTCTTTTATCCGGCCGCAGGCGGAAAACTGACGGCGGAGGCGGCGGGCGCCATCTCGGACGAGAGCATTCTGCGCCCCGTCGAGGGGACAAAAAAGCTGTTTGTGCTGGATGCCTTTCAGTCGGTCACGCCCCTCGTGCAGAATAAACTTCTGAAACTTCTGGAAGAACCCCCCGCGGGGGTGTACTTCCTTGCGGGGGCCACCGCCGAGCACACGGTGCTCCCCACGGTGCTCTCCCGCGCCAACGTCCGCAGAGTCCCGCCCTTTTCGGAGCGGGAGGCGGCGGAGGCGCTCGCCCGTATGCACCCGGAGGCCGGGGACGTGCGTGCCGCGGCGGCCGCGTGCGGAGGCGTGCTGTCCGTCGGCGAAGATCTTCTCGCGGGCGGCGGCGAGGATTTCCGCCTTGCGGAGCAGTTTCTCGCGGGCGGGGACACGGCGCAGGTGTGCCGCGCGGCGGGCGAACGCGGAAAGACGTTTTTCGCGGCGCTGCGGCTGGTGCTGCGGGACGTGCTCTTATACCGGACGGGGCAGGAGCGGTTCGCCGTTCTGTCCGATCCGCAGCTGAAACAGCTGGCGGCGCGCTATCCCGCGGGCGCAGCCATTGCCGCGATCGGCTTTGTGACGGACGCGGAGCGGGAGATCCAGTTCAACGCCAATCCGCCGCAGGCGGCGCTTGCGCTCGCGCTGCGCATCGGCGAAGAGAGAGAACGGTCCGAACGCTGTTCATCGCCCGGGCGCGGAGCCTGACGTGCGGCGCGCGGTCCGGACGAACATCATGAGAGGAGGCAGTTGTCATACCCATGGCACAGGTTGTCGTAGTTAAATTTCAGAAGGGCTGTAAGCCCTATTATTTCGGGGCGGGCGGTCACACGCTTGCCAAGGGGCAGGGCGTCGTCGTGGAGACGTCGCGCGGGCTGGAATATGCCGTCGTCGTCGATCCGGCGCGCGAGGTGCCCGACGAAGCGGTCATGCAGCCCCTGAAAAACGTCATACGTCCTGCCACGGATCGGGACGAGGCGATCCTCGCCGAACATGAGGCGCGCCGCGGCGAGGCGATGCGCATCTGCAAGGAAAAGATCGCGGCGCACGGGCTTCCGATGAAGCTTATCGACTGCGAGTTCACCTTCGACGGCAGCAAGGTGGTGTTCACGTTCACGGCGGAGAGCCGCGTGGACTTCCGCGAACTCGTGCGGGATCTTGCCTCCGTGTTCCATCTGCGCATCGAGCTGCGCCAGGTCGGGATCCGCGACGAGGCGCGCATTCTGGGCGGGATCGCCCCGTGCGGCAGGGAGGTCTGTTGCGCGGGCTGTATGCCCGATTTCAAAAAAGTCAGCATCAAGATGGCCAAAAATCAGGGTCTTTCCCTCAATCCGGGCAAGATCAGCGGATTGTGCGGGCGGCTGATGTGCTGTCTTGCCTATGAGGACGACTACTATGCTTCGGCAAGCAAAAAGGTGCCCAAACTCGGCGCGGCGGTGACCACGCCGGAGGGCAGGGGCACGGTCGTCTCCGTCAACATGCTCAAACTGGAAGTGCGCGTCAAGATCGAAAAGGACGGCGCGCTCGTCTACCGCGATTTCCCGGCCGATCAGGTGCAGCGCGCCGAGGCCGAGCGCCCCGAACGTCCTGAACGGGAGGAACAGCCCGAAGGGGAGGAGATGGAGCCCGAAAAGCGCTCCGAGCGGCCGGAAAAGCCCGAGCGTTCCGAGCGCGGCGGACAGCAGGAGCGACGCAAGGACCGCGGGAACGGCCGCAATGCGGAGCGGCAGCAGCGCCCGGCGGACGCCGCGGCAAACGGCCGGCGCCGCGAAAAACGGCCCGACCATAAAAACCGTGGCGAGCGCCCCGCAAACGACGGCCGCGGGCAGGGCAAGCGCCCCGGCAACGGCCGTCCGGAAGGGGATCAGCCCGAAAAAAATTCCTGAAAATCCCGTCCGCAGTGCGGGCAAAAGACTTTACGCGCGGGAAAAGTTGTGATATAATAAAGGCAAGATTTCTATGCGGAGGTTATCGAAATGGCACACGTGATTTCGGACGAATGCATCTCCTGCGGCGCTTGCGCGGACACCTGCCCCGTCAACGCGATCGCTCCCGGCGACACGAAGTATGTCGTCGATCCCGATGCCTGCATCGATTGCGGCGCCTGCGAAGACGGCTGCCCCGTCGGCGCGATCAAGGCGGAGTAAACACAATTCAGAAGATCCGCTGCCTGTGCAGCGGATTTTTTCTTGATCGGGGAAAATTCCCCGCCGGAGGCGGCGGACATGCAGGTGGAAGAAGAACTGCTCATCGGAAATTACCGCATTTTACAGGACACCGCGCTGTATCGTTTCACGTCGGACGCGGTACTTTTGGCGCGCTTTCTCAGGGCAAAGCGCGGCGAAAAGGTTGCGGATTTCTGTTCGGGCAGCGGGATCGTCGGCCTGCATTTTTTTGCGGAGAACACGGGCGTGGAACAGGTCACGCTCTTTGAGATGCAGCCCGAGCTCGCGCAGATGAGCGGGCGCACCGTGGCGCTCAACCATCTGGAACAGGTCTTCTGCGTGGAGAACGTGCGCCTGCAGGAGATCCCCGCGCGCTACGTCGAGGCATTTTCGCTCATTCTGTGCAATCCGCCCTATGAGCGGGGCGGCTTTGAAAACGCCGACCAAAGGAAGGCGCTGTGCAGAAAGGAGCTGTCCCTGACGCTGGACGAACTGTGCACGGCGGCGGCGCGGTGCCTGAAATTCGGCGGGAGGTTCGCGCTCATTCATCGGGCGGACAGGCTGTCCGAGGTCGTTTATACCCTGCATGATCACGGTCTGGAAGTCAAAAAAATACAGCCCGTCTGCGGGAAAACGGGCGCAAAGCCGTATGCCGTGCTCATTGCCGCCGTCAAAGGCGGCCGGCCGGGGACGGAGCTTCTGCCCGCGGTCGCCAACCAAAGGGAGGGAACATGATCAGTTTTGTCGCGACGCCCATCGGGAATCTGAAAGACATCACGCTGCGCGCGCTTGACGCGCTCCGGGAAGCGGACGCCGTGTTCTGCGAGGACACCCGCCGCACGCTCGGCCTGCTCAACGCCTATGAGATCAGAAAACCCCTGTTCTCCTGTCACAAGTTCAACGAACGGGAGGCGGCGGCGCGCATTCTGGAACTCTCGCGCGAGGGGAAAAAGGTCTGCATCGTCTCGGACGCCGGCATGCCCGTCGTCTCCGATCCGGGGCGGGAGGTGTGCCGCATTCTTCGGGAAGCGGGCGAGGAGTACACTGTCCTTCCGGGGGCGAACGCGGCCCTTTGCGCGCTCGTGCTGTCCGCGTTTCCCGCCGACCGCTTCACGTTTATCGGGTTTCTGCCCGAAAAGAAGTCGGAAAGGGCGGAACTGCTCGCACGCTACGCCTCCGCCGGGGAGACGCTGATCTTTCACTGCGCCCCGCAGGACGTGGACGGTTATGTCGCGGCGATGTTCGCCGCATTCGGCGACCGCCGCGCGTGCGCCGTCCGCGAGATCACGAAGTTGCACGAGGAGAGCCGGGAATTCCGTCTGTCCGAAGGGCTCGCGGGGGAAAAGCGCGGGGAATACGTTCTGGTCGTCGAAGGGGCGCCGCAGGCGGAAAATCCGCTGAACGCGCTCTCCGTGCGCGAACACGTGCTCGCCTACATGGAGCAGGGACTGGACAAGAAGGAGGCGCTCAAACGCGCCGCCCGCGACCGGGGTGTGCCCAAGAGCGACATTTATCGCGAAACGATCGATCTGTAAAGGGTCGGGACGGGCGAAAACCGTTCCGTTTTCCGGGGAAAGGCCGCAAAAAGAGGGGACGCGCCGCAGAATGCGGCGCTTTTTTGTTTGTTTCACAAAGCGCGAAAATCTGTGAATGTGTGAGAAATGTGGAATTTTTACGGAAAAGGGCTTGTCTTTCTTTTCGCGGGGTAGTATAATAGACCCATGCTTACCGAAGCGTTTCCCAAACTGAATGATTCGCGCGCCGTGCTCGGACTGCGCGCGTTTTTGCGTTCGGGCTGGTTCATCGGCGTCGTTGTTCTGCTGATGGCCTGTTCCGAACTTTTTTCTCTGGAACTGTACGTCATCTACGCTTTTGCGGTGCTCGGGCTCGTCATCGTGCTCTTTTCGGAGGACACGCTGCCCATTGTCCCCATGGTCGTGTGCGGGTACATGCTGTTTTCCGCAAAGAACAATCCGGGCAAACACCCGGATGGGCTCTTTTCCCAGCCGTATGCGCAGGTTGCCCTGATCTTTGCGATCGCGGTCATTGCGGTGCTCCTCATCGGCCGGCTCGTCTCCAAGCTCATGCAGCGTAAAAAGCGCGGCGTCCCCAGACTGCTCGGCGGGTTTGCGCTTCTGGGGCTCTCCTATCTGCTCGGCGGGGTCGCGTCTCCCTACTATAACGGGGAGTCGGTTTTTTTCGGGTTCGTGCAGATCGCCGCGCTTTCGGGTTTTTATTTCTATTTCTACTTTACGGTGGACTGGGACAAGGCCCCCGAAGATTATGTGGCGCTGCTGTTCATGATCGTCGGCGTTGGCGTGTTTGCCGAAGTGATCGGTACCTACTTCAATCCGGGCGCGCCCGGGCTGGACGGTTCGGGTGACAGGGGCAACCTTTACACGGGCTGGGGCGTATGGAACTGCGTGGGCTGCGTCATGGCGATGTGTATGCCGGCGCCCATCTATTTTGCAGTCAAAAAGAAGCACGGCTGGATCTACACGCTGATCTCCTGCGTCTACTATCTGGGCGTCATCCTCACGCAGAGCCGCGGTTCCATTCTGTTTGCAAGCGTCGTCTTTCTTGCCTGCGCCGTCTATAACCTTGTCCGGGCGAAGGGAAAGGAAAAGATCTGGAGCGCCATCGTGTACGGCGCGTTGCTGCTGGGGGGACTGTGCGCGTTCCTCATCTTCCCCGATCAGCTCTCCGATATCTTCAAATCCCTTCTGGAAGCGGGCCTGAACGATTCCGGCCGGCTCGATCTGTATGACCAGTGCTGGGATGTGTTCAAAAAGTTCCCTGCGTTCGGCGTTGGCTGGTACGACGCGCCCGGCATTCAGCTTGCCAACGGGCAGATGCTCCCCAACGGCGATCCGGGGCTGGAGGGGTATTTTATTCCGGGATTCGCGCACAACACGTTCTTCCAGCTCATTGCCATGGGCGGCGTGTTTGCGTTCATTGCGTACCTCATTCACCGCGCGCAGACCATTCTCATGGTGTTGCGCGACCCCACGCCCACCAAGGTGGTGGCATTCCTTTGCATCTGTTCCATGCTGCTGACCAGCCTTGTCGACAACCACGTGTTCAACATGGGACCCGGGCTCCTGTACTCCGTTCTGCTCGTGTTTTCGGAGATGGAACGCCCCGCCTCCAAAAAAGAATGACCGGAATGGAAAGCGCTTCCGCAATGTATGCGGAAGCGCTTTGTCTGTGTCAACGAAATCCCCGCGCCCGACGCAAAGCGGCGCACGGGCATGGCCGAAGCCGCCGCGGGGTTCGGGAAAGACGAATGATGAAACGATCGTCCGGACGTACAGGTCGCCGCGCCCAAAGCGCCGGAATAGTAAACCCCCCGGAACGCGAGTTCCGGGGGGTTTACTATATGATAAGGGGGAAAAATGATGAGCTGTTTCATGCCGTCCGCAAGGAGCTGTCTCACTTGCTTTTGACACCCATATTATAACCGCCCTTATGCGAAATGTAAAATATTTCGTCGAAAATTTTCAAAAAAATTTTTTCTGTGAATTTATCGCAAAGCGCATAAAATTCTTTCATAAAGTGACTTAAAAATTATAAATACGCACAGTCGGACGGGATTTTACAGGATTCTGCAGAAAAGACAGCCCAGGATCAGACTTGCAAAGTTGGAAAACAGGGCGATCAGAACGGGCTTTGTCAGATTTTTCCTGCTCCCCGCAAAGTACACGGCGGAAATGAAAAATACCGTCTCGCTGGAGCCGTACGCCACGCAGGCGCACCGCGCGATGTAGCTGTCCGCGCCGTATGCGGAAAGGATCTCGGAAAGCAGGGCCGTGGAGCCGCTCCCCGAAAAGGGTTTGAGCAGAACGAGCTTTCCGATCTCGGGCGGAATGCCCAGGAAGCGGAACACGGGCGCAAGTCCCTGGGTCAGCCGGGCGGAGAGTCCGCTCTGCTCGAACAGTTCGGAGAGGATGAGGACGGACACCAGGTAGGGGAAGAGGGAGACGACAAGGGGGATCGCGCCCTTGACGCCCTCGGTAAAGCAGTCGTACAGCCGGACCTTTCTGATCAGGGCGTAGACAAACAGGGCCGCGAACAGCAGGGGAATGATCAGGGCGGCATATTTCATGTGCGCTTCCTCGTGACGAATACGAGCACGGCGCCCAGAAGGGTGGAAAACAGCGTCGCCAGCAGGGTGGGAAGAAAGATATCGGCGGGGGACGCGGCGCCCGCGGCGGCGCGCAGGGCGACGACGGTCGTGGGCAGAAGCTGCAGGCTCGTCGCGTTCAGCACGAAGAGCATATCGGCGGCATAGCCGTTGCGCGCGTTCAGAAATTTCTGCGTGGCGGCGACGCCGGGCGGCGTGGGCGCGCCCGGAAGCCCCAGCACGTTCGCGGCAAGGTTCTGGCAGGCGAGCGAGACGGCCTCCCTGTCGTCGGAGCGGAACAGCCTGCGCGCCGCGGGGAACAGTCCCTTTGCAAGCCGGTCGGACAGACCGCTTTGTTCAAGCACTTTGAAAAAGCCCAGCCAGACGCAGTACGAGGCGAGCAGAGCAAGGGAGACGGTCGCCGCCTTCTGCCCGCCCGCAAGCATGGCCGGAAGAAACCCTTCGGGGTCGGCGATGAGGAAGATGACCGCCGCGGCCAGAAACACGGCGGCAAAGATGATATTCATAGGGTATTGTATGTCCGCGGCGCACCGCAGCATGCGCATTTTCTGTGCAGACAGAGTATTTCTGCACAATTGGGCGATTTTTGGTACATCGGTTATGGTATAATAAAAGTGAGTTTTTTATAAGGGAGAAAATCATGCAGCCACACAAAAAAATTTTCTGCGGGGCAAGAGTTCGTGACGTGAGGAGCGGGCGGGAAGGAATGATCGAAGATATCGACGAAGTGTCCGGGCTTGTCGAGGTCGTGTTTGACCCCGTTGCGGAGCATTTTTCCGAGGAGGCTTTTCAAAACGGAACGCTGACTGTCATATCCACACCTGCGCCTCCCCCTCCTTCCCTTCTACCGCCTCAGCTGCCTCCGCCGGATAAGCTGAAGGGGGCGGTGCTCTGCTGTCCCGTCTGCGGGGAAGTTCTGCCTCGGACAGGCCCAAAGTCCGTATTGTGCCCGGGATGCTATCGGGAAATGAATCTTGAAATTAAGCATGATGGCAGGTTGGTGATCTCCATGTTGTGTCCCGATCCTGAAATACTGGACGGGAAACTGATCCGCGGGCGCGGAAACGAAACAGAAAAAGACGGCGGTGCGGCGCGCGGATGAGCGCCGCACCGCGCGTTTCGTTATTCGGGGCATTTGTCCGCGGCAAAAAAATTATCATCGACCGCTTGACAAGCGTCCGCCCAAGCGGTACAATAGGGCCATGGAAGTTTCAGGATGTCATTTCAACGCCATGCGTACCGTGTTTGCAATGCAAATACGGTAGTTTGGCGTGTCATCATAATCGAAAAGAAAGGTCCGCCGAACGGCGGGCTTTTTTGTTTGTATGCAGGCTTGCCGCGGCGGAAAACGGAGGTTTTCATGAATCAGCTCGGCAGCAGAATTCTCAGAACGCAGCGGCTCGTCCTGCGGCCCTTTTGCGCGGGGGACGCCGGTCAGGCGTATGCAAACTGGATGGCCGATCCCGAGGTCGCCCGCTACCTCACCTGGGTGCCGCACACGGACATTGCCTTTACGGGGCGGCTTCTCGCCGCGTGGGAGGCCGAGTCCGGCCTGGACGACGTCTATCATTGGGCGATCACGCTGCGCGCGGACGGCGAAGTGGTGGGCGACATCAGCGTGGTCTCGCTCGACAAGCGCACGGAGAGCGCACAGCTCGGCTGGTGCCTTTCGCGCAGGCTCTGGGGAAGGGGACTGATGACGGAGGCGGTCGGGCGCGTCGTCGACTATCTCTTTTCCGAAGTCGGCCTTTACCGCATTGCGGCAAGACACGTCGTGCAGAACGCCGCATCGGGCAGGGTGATGGAAAAGTGCGGCATGCGGGCGGAAGGGGTGCTGCGCGGCGACTGGCGCATGCTCTCTACGGGGGAGCATGCGGACGTCTGCGTGCACGCGATCCTGCGCGGGGAATGGGAGCGGCGGCACACCGGCGCGGCGCGCTGGGTGAATGCGTTTCCGGAGCGCTTTCCGGACTGACGCGCGGGGCAAAACAGTTTACATTTTTTCGGAAATACAGTATAATGGGCGGGAAAGAAAGACCGCAGGGAGTCAAAATGAAAAAACCTTACTATGTGACGACGGCGATCGCCTATACTTCGGGCAAGCCGCACATCGGAAACACTTATGAAGCGATCCTGACGGACGCCATCGTGCGCTACAAGAAGCTGCAGGGCTATGACGTGCGCTTCCAGACGGGCACGGACGAGCACGGCCAGAAGATCGAAGAAAAGGCCGCCGCGGCGCACGTCACGCCCAAGGCGTATGTGGACAAGGTGGCAAACGTCATCCGCACGATCTGGGACGGCGTGAACGTCGGCTACGACAAGTTTATCCGCACGACGGACGCAGACCACGTAAAGACCGTGCAGAAGATCTTCCGCAAGTTCTATGAACAGGGAGACATCTACAAGGGCGAGTACGAGGGCTGGTACTGCACGCCCTGCGAGAGCTTCTGGACGGAGAGCCAGCTCGTCGGCGGCAAGTGTCCCGACTGCGGCAGAGAGGTGAAGCGGGCCAAGGAAGAGGCCTATTTCTTCCGCATGGGCAAGTATGCCGACCGCCTCATCGCGCACATCGAAAGTCACCCCGACTTCATTCGTCCCGTCTCGCGCAAGAACGAGATGATGAACAATTTCCTGAAAAAGGGATTGCAGGATCTGTGCGTCTCGCGCACGTCGTTCAAGTGGGGGATCCCCGTCGACTTTGACGAAAAGCACGTCGTCTACGTCTGGCTGGACGCGCTCACCAACTACATTTCCGGCCTGGGGTACGACCCGGACGGCGCAAGCGGGGAACTCTATGACACCTACTGGCGCAGCGCGGAAAAGCTGCACGTCATCGGCAAGGACATCGCGCGTTTCCACACCATCTACTGGCCCATCTTTCTGATGGCGCTCGGCGAGCCGCTGCCCGATCACGTCTTCGCGCACCCGTGGCTGCTGCAGGGGGGCGAAAAGATGAGCAAGTCGCGCGGCAACGTCATCTATGCGGACGACCTTGCCTCCGTGTTCGGCGTGGACGCGGTACGCTATTTCGTGCTGCATGAAATGCCCTATGAGGGCGACGGCACGATCACGTGGGAGCTGGTCTGCGAGCGGGTCAATTCCGACCTCGCCAACACGCTGGGCAACCTTGTGCGGCGCACGCTCGCGATGAGCAGGAAGTACTTCGGCGGCGTGACTGCGGACATGGGGGCCGCGGAGCCCGTGGACGACGACCTGAAAGCCGCCGTCACGGGGGCGGCGGAAAAGGTCACGGCATGCATGGAGGAGTTCCGCATCGCCGATGCGCTCAACGAGCTGTTCGTCATCTTCCGCCGCGCCAACAAATATATCGATGAGACGATGCCCTGGGCGCTCGGCAAGGACGAGACGAAAAAAGCCCGCCTTGCGACGGTGCTCTATAACCTGACCGAGAGCATTCTGACGGGTGCGAGCCTTCTTGCGCCCTTCCTGCCCGGCACGGCGGAGCGGATCGCGGCCTACCTGAACGCGCCGCTCAAGACGCTCGAAGAGTGCGCCGTGTTCGGCGTGTATCCGAGCGGAAATCAGATCGCGGAGACGGACGAGGCGCTCTTTGCCCGGTTCGACTGGAAGGAGGTCGCCCCCCGCGTGGAGGAGATCCGCAGGGCGCAGAAAGCGGAATACGAGCGCGAAAACGGCGGCGCGGAGCAGGCGGCGCAAAAAGAAGCGGACGTTCCCGCAAAATGTGAGATCACGATCGACGACTTTGCAAAAGTCGAACTCAGGGTGGGCGAGGTCATCGCCTGCGAGCGCGTGCCCAAGTCCTCCAAGCTCCTGCACGAGACCATTCGCGTGGGCGGCGAGGTGCGTTCCGTCGTTTCGGGGATCGCAAAGTGGTATACGCCGGAGGAGATGGTGGGCAAAAAAGTGGTGCTCGTCACCAATCTGAAGCCCGTCAAGCTGTGCGGCGTGCTGTCCGAGGGCATGGTGCTGTGCGCGGAGGACGCGGAGGGCAACCTTTCGCTGATCGCGCCCGAAAAGGCGATGCCGGACGGGGCGGGGATCCGCTGATGTTCCTCGACGTCCACGCCCATTTTGCGGAAGAAGGATACGATATTCCCGCAGAACGGGAGAAGATCCGCGCCGCGGGCGTCGTGCGCGTCATTCTTGCGGGCGACACCGTCGCGCACAGCCGCATGCACCGCGATCTGTGTGCACAGTATCCGGAGCTGTATTTCACGGCGGGAGTCCATCCGTCCGAGGCGGCGGGCTTTTCGGCCGGGACGCCCGACGAGCTGCGCGCGCTCCTGCAGGAGGGGAAGTGCGTGGCTGTGGGGGAGATCGGGCTGGATTACCACTGGGACACGCCCGACCGCCGCGTGCAGCAGAGCGTGTTCTCCGCCCAGCTGGAGCTGGCTCATGCGCTCGCGCTGCCCGTGCAGATCCATTCGCGCGACTGCTGCGCCGACATGCTTGCCATGCTGCGCGAACGGCGGGAGCTGCTCGGACACGGCTTTCTGATGCACTGCTATTCGCACGGCGCGGCGAATCTGGACGATTTTCTGGAGCTGGGCGCCCGCTGTTCCTTCGGCGGCGTGGCCTGTTTCGGCAATGCCAGAAACGTGTGGGAGAGCGTGCGCGCCTGCCCTGCCGACCGGATCCTCTCGGAAACGGACAGTCCCTATCTGTCCCCGTTCCGCGGCGAAAAGAACACGCCCGCAAACATTCCCGTCATCGTGCGGCGCCTCGCGCAGCTGCGCGCAGAGGAGCCGGAAGCGCTCGCGGCGCAGATCATGGAGAACGCGCGCGTTCTCTTTCCGAAATTGGGGTGAATCATGGACACATACGTTTACAGGATCGGAAACAATCTGTATGTCAATCTGACCAACCGCTGTTCCAACCGCTGCACGTTCTGCGTGCGCAACGGCAAGGAGACGTTCGAGGGCTATGCGCTCTGGCTCAGGGACGGCGAACCGTCCGCCGGGCAGATCGAACGGGCGCTGGGGGAGTGCGACTGCGACGAGGTCGTGTTCTGCGGCTTCGGCGAGCCCACCTACCGCCTGGACGTCATGCTGGAAGTGTGCGACTATGTACACGCGCATCGGAAAAAGACGCGCCTGAACACCAACGGCCACGGAAGCGTCATCAACGGCCGGGACATCGCGCCCGAACTTGTCGGCAAGCTGGACGGCATCAACATTTCGCTCAACGCGTCCGAGGCAAAGCTCTACGATAAGATCTGCCGCCCGATCAATCCGGACACGGCGTTTGACTCCATGCTCTTTTTTGCGTCCGCCTGCCGCGAAAACGGCCTCAACTGCTGGTTTTCCGTGGTGGACTGCATCGGCGAAGCGGAGATCGAGGCCTGCCGCGGCGTCGCCGCGCGGGTGGGCATTCCCCTGCGCGTGCGCCCGACCATCGAATAAAAACCGTGAGAGCCGCTGCCCATGGCAGACGGCTCCCTTTGTTCATTTGTAAGGAGGGCCGTTCCCTCAGTGTCAGTTTGTGCGCGGCGGCCCGCCCTATGTGAGGAAAGAAATGGAAGAGATCCGGGAAATCCTTGCCAGAAACAATTTTTATTTCAAAAAGAAATTCGGCCAGAATTTTCTGACCGATCCCAATCTGCTCGGCGCGATCGTGCGCGACGCGGGCGTGGACGAAAAGACGACCGTTCTGGAGATCGGCGCGGGAGCGGGTGCGCTCACGCGCGCGTTGTCCGCGGCCGCAGGGAAGGTGCTCGCCTATGAGATCGACGCGTCCCTCAGGCCCGTGCTTGCGCAGACGCTTGCGGGCTGCGAGAACGTGGAGGTCGCGTTCGGCGATTTTCTGCGCGCCGATCTCCGTGCGATCGAGGCGGAGCTCGGACATTACCGCGTCGTTGCCAATCTTCCCTACTATGTCACCACGCCCGTCATGATGCGCTTTCTGGAGGAGGCGTCCTGCTGCGACGGGGTCACCGTCATGGTGCAGGAGGAGGTCGCCGACCGCTTTACGGCGCAGGCCGGCACGCCCGAATACGGCGCGGTCACGGCGGCGATCGCCCTCAGGGGGGAAGCGCGCATCGTGCGCCGGGTGCCGCGCACCATGTTCACGCCCCGCCCCAACGTCGATTCCGCCGTCGTGCGCATCGACTTTGAACAAGATCGCATTCCCGTGCAGAGCGTCGGCGCCTACCGCGCGGTGGTGCGGTGCGCCTTTTCGGGCAGAAGAAAGACGCTTGAAAACAACCTGATGAACACCTTCCGGCTCTCGCGCGAACAGGCGAAAGAGATGCTTTCGGAGGCGGGCATCGCGGACATGGCGCGGGGGGAGACGCTCACGCCCGCACAGTTCGCGCGCCTTGCCGATGTTCTGACGGAGCACCGCTGCACGGACGGACAGTGACGTCCGCAAAAACATATAACGGGAGGAAAAAACATGATCCATTCCCTTTCCGGCGGCGTGATCGCCGAAAACGGCGTGCATACCTTTGTCAAAGTGGACATCATGGGCACGCCCTGCTGGTATCTTTCCGCGCGCAGACTGCCGGCGGGGACGCGCGTCGCGGTGCCCTACGGCAAATCGGGGAGGCCCGTTGAAGGCAGGGTGCTCCGCTGCGAGGACTGCACGCCCCAGACCGCGCCCGTTCCGTTTGCCCGCGCGCGCACCATTCTGCGCGTGTTGCAGCAGGAGACGGAAATTTGTGAAAACACGCAAAATTGTGTTGACAGACAGACTTCGGGCGAGTACAATAAAACAGAAGACATAGGGGAGTAGTCGGCTCTTGCGAGCGGCAGTGTCCACATATTGCGGCCTTTGCCGCGGGCGCTATCTGAAATGACGAGACTTATGCGTAAACCGGTGTTGTTCCGCCGTTTTGCGCATAAGTCTTTTTTGTACTCCCGAAGGGCCTTTGCGCTTTTGCGAAGGGCCTGCCAAAGGAGAAGATTTATGTCAGTATGGGAGATCGTCCTCATCGGCGCGGCGCTTGCCATGGACGCCGTCGCCGTGAGCATGGCGGGCGGCATGGCGGAGCCCCGCATGAGCATGGGGAAAGCGCTTGCGATGGCCGTCACGTTTGCGCTGTTTCAGTTCGCGATGCCGCTCATCGGCTACTACTGCGGCTATGCGTTTTCGTCGATCGTGGAGCGGATCGCGCCGTGGCTCTCCTTTTTCCTGCTTGCGCTGATCGGCGGAAAGATGATCGCGGACTGCGTAAAGGAGCTGCGGGAAAAGCGGTCGCCCGAGCAGATCCGTCCCATGCTTTTCCCGCATAACCCGCCGCGGCGCTCCGCCTTTTTGGGGCGTCTGCTCGCGCAGGGAGTCGCCACCAGCCTCGACGCGCTCGCGGTGGGGGTCACCCTGCTTGCCGCACAGACGTCTGAGGGTCTGCCGTTTTCCGTTTTTGCCTGCGCCGCCGTCATCGGCGCGGTCACGTTCGCGCTCTCGTTCGCGGGCGTGCAGATCGGCAGAAAGGCGGGCGACAAATTCGCCGATACCGCCGGGCTGTTCGGCGGAGCGGTGCTCATCGCCATCGGGATCAAGCTCCTTGCTGAGGGGCTGATGTGAAAAACGATAAGAGCATTGACATTTCCTCCCCGGAATGATATACTGTAAGGGAGCAATGCGAACCCGATCAAAAGCGGAAACCGGGCGTTCATACTTTGTTGAAGCCCTTGCCCGTGCCACCCGGCACGCGCTGCGGGCTTTTCTCGGCGGCGCCGATGGAAAGCGACGCCTCGGGCACGGTTTTTGCGCTGATAAAGCAAAAACCTTAGTTCGGGACGCGCGCACGGCACACTGTGTCGCTGCGCATAATGCGCCCCTCACCTCGTCTGAGACGCCCGTCTTGCGGCTTTTGATTGCTTCGCACTTTTTGCGGCAAGATTTTGGAATGAATTGCCGTGAAGAGGACGCAGCCATATCGGGATATTGCAAGGACGATGAACGGCAAGGCGCCCAAAAGATGCCGCAAAAAGCGTGGTTCGCATTTTTCCCTTACAGTATAATGTATCCGACGTGCGGCGCATTTGCCGCATTGTCCGCCAGGGGAGGAGAGTTATGGCGAAAAAGATCAGACATTACGATTTTACGAAAAGGCCGTTGAAGCCGAGCGCATTCTGGATGTGGCTCGCGCGCAACTTTGCCATTCGCCCGCGACTGAAAGGACGCAAGGTGACGGTCGTCAAAAAGAGCATGGAGGGCATTCGTCCGCCCTATCTGCTGTTTGTCACCCATGCGAGCATGCTGGATTTTCCCGCCATGTACACCGCCGTCGCGCCGTATGACGCCAACAACGTCGTCGCGATCGACGCCGTGCGCGACGTGGGCGACTTTCTGATGCGCCGCCTCGGCTGTATCGCCAAGCGCAAATTCGTCAAGGATCTCAGCCTGATCCGCAATATGCGCTATTGTGCCGAAAAGTACGGGACGATCGTGTGCATCTATCCCGAAGCGCGCTACACGCTGGACGGCACGACGGGCTTTTTGCCCGATTCGCTGGGCAAGATGTGCAAGCTCATGAATGTGCCCGCCGTCGTATTGCGGCTGTACGGCACGTTCATCTCCGCGCCCCAGTGGAACAAGGACGAACAGTATCTTCCCCTCCGCTGCGAGCTGGAGTGCGTCGCCACCGCAAAGGAAGTGAAGGCGCTTCCCGCGGACGAGCTCAACCGCTGCGTGCATGCGGCGATGCAGCGCGACGACTATGCCTATCAGCGCGCCGAGGGGATCGAGATCAAAAATCCCCGCCGCGCGGACGGCCTGCACAATATCCTCTATCAGTGCCCGCACTGCGGCAAGGAATTCATGATGTATTCGGAGGGCACCCGCCTGTGGTGCGCTTCCTGCGGCAAGGGGTGGCAGGTCAGCACCTTCTGCGAACTCACCGCCGAGGAGGGGGAGACGGAATTCCGCCATATCCCCGACTGGACGGCATGGGAGCGCGAAAACGTCCGCCGCGAGGTGCGCGAGGGGCGCTACCGCTTTGAATCAGAGGTCACCGTGCACACGCTGCCCAACGCCAAACGGTTTTACGATCAGGGAAAGGGGCGGCTGGTGCAGACGTGCGAAGGGACCTTCCTCTCCTGCACGGCATACGGCGAAAAACGGGAGCTCGCCTGGGCGGGGACCGAGCTGGAGAGCGTGCATATCGAATACGACTATCCCTACCGCAAGGACAAGTATAAAAAGAATATCTTCGGCGACTGCATCGACATCTCCACGCACGACGACAGCTACTGGCTGCATCCCGTCGGACTGCGCGATCAGCTCACCAAGATCTCGCTTGCAACGGAGGAGATCTATCTGCTTGCAAAGGAAAAGGTCAAAGAACGCGGAAAAAAGGAATGAAAATACGCGCGCCCCGTCCGCAGACGGGGCGCGCGCTTGACTTTTTGCGGAAAACGTGGTACGCTTTGGAATACAGACCCCGTTTACGAAAGAGGAGGCGCTCTTCTGTGCTGTATCTCTGGATATTCCTCATCATCGTCGGACTTGTGCTCCTGGTCAAGGGGGCGGATTTTTTTGTGGACGGCGCGGCGGGCGTGGCGGAAAAGTGCCGCGTATCCCCGCTGGTCATCGGGCTGACCGTCGTTGCGTTCGGCACGTCCATGCCGGAGCTCGCCGTCTCGGCGACCTCGGCGGCCACGGGTTCTGCCGATCTCTCGATCGGAAACGTGGTCGGCAGCAACATCGCAAACATACTGCTCATTCTCGGCGTCTCCGCGCTCATCTGCAAACTTCCCGTGCGCAGATCTTCGCTGGTGCTCGATATCCCCGTACTGCTGCTCGCAAGCGTTCTTCTTGTGTCGCTCGGCGTGTGGGGGAACGCCCTGGAATGGTGGGACGGCCTCATCTTTCTGGCGGTGTTCGCCGTCTACATGTTCATTCTGCTGCGCGGCGCCCGCAAGGGGACGGCGGAGCGCGATCCGGAGCAGGAGAAGGAGCCCCGCACCCGTCTCGGCATCTGGTATGCCGCGCGCAAACAGCGGACATGGTTCCTTCTGGCCATCACCGTCGTCGGGCTTGGCATGGTCGTCGGCGGCGGAACGCTGCTCGTCGAGGGCGCCAAGTACGTGGCGCGTGCGGCGGGCATGTCCGAGCGCGTCATCGGCCTCACGGTGGTCGCGGTCGGAACGTCCCTGCCCGAACTGGTCACGTCCGTCGTGGCGGCGGCAAAAAAGCAGACGGACATCGCCGTTGGGAATATCATCGGCAGCAACATCTTCAACATTCTGTTCATCGCGGGCATTTCCTCGCTCATTGCGCCCCTGGAATTCCGCATGACGGACAACCTCATCGATGCGCTCGTCGCACTCGCCGCGGCGCTTCTTCTGTATTTTCTTGCCATGTTCGACGGGCACCGCCTCGGAAGGGCCGCCGGCGTCGTGTTCCTCCTGGGATACGCGGCGTATTACGTCTATCTGTTTCTTCCCGCATAGCTTTGGCGGCGCAGCCGCTTGCACGGGGTCGGGAATTTTGAACTTTATCGGAAATCTTTGTCTGAATCATATCGGGAGTACTTTGTGAAACATTTGTTGTCCTGCATGAAAGCGTACCGCGCGGAGGCGATCCTTGCGCCTCTTTTCAAGCTGTGCGAAGCGTGCATGGAGCTGCTGGTTCCCCTTGTCGTCGCCATGATCGTGGACGTGGGCATTGCGGCGGGAGACGTGCCGTACATCGTCACCCGCTGTCTCATTCTCGCCGCGTTCGGCGTGGCGGGGCTTGCGTTTGCGCTCACGGCGCAGTTCTTTGCGGCAAAGGCCGCGGTGGGCGGATCGGCTGAGCTCCGGCGGCGGCTCTTTGACAAACTGCAGTCCTTTTCGTATACGCAGATCGACGATATGGGCACGGCGACTATGATCACGCGCATGACGAGCGACGTCAATCAGGTGCAGGCGGGGGTAAACATGACGCTCCGCCTGCTTCTGCGCTCCCCCATCGTGGTGCTGGGCGCCACCGTCATGGCGTTCATCGTGGACTGGGCAGCGGCGCTCGTGTTCGTGGCCGTCATTCCGCTGCTCGCCGCGGCGGTCGTCGGCATCATGGCGGCGACGGTGCCCCTCTATAAAAAGGTCCAGGGAAGAATGGACGGCGTATATCTCGCCACCCATGAAAATCTTGCGGGCGTGCGCGTGATCCGCGCTTTCTGCAAGGAGGAGGACGAAAAGCGGGAATTTGCAAGGCGCAATGCCGAGCTCCGGCGGGAACAGAAACTGGCCGGGGGCATTTCGGCGCTCACCAACCCGCTGACGTACGTCCTCGTGAGCGTCGCGTCCATCGCCCTCGTATGGGTGGGCGGGGTCCGCGTGGAAAACGGCGTGATCCTGCAGGGCGACGTCGTGGCGCTCTACAGCTATCTTTCGATCATTCTCGTCGAACTTGTCAAGTTCGCCAATCTGATCTTTACGGCCTCCAAGGCGATCTCCTGCGAGAAGCGCATCGAGGCGGTGCTCGACTGCGGCGGGGAGCCCTCCGTGCTCGCCCCGGAAGAGAGCGGAAAGGGCGCCGCGGACGAGGATGCGCCCGCGTTTTCGTTCGAGGACGTCACGTTCGCCTATCATGGCGGCGGCGCTCCCGCGCTGCACAACGTCACGTTTTCCGCGGCGCGCGGCGAGACGGTCGGGATCCTCGGCGGGACGGGCTCGGGCAAGACGACGCTTATAAGCCTTCTGCCGCGCTTTTATCCGGCCAGCCGCGGGACGGTGCGCCTTGCGGGGCAGGACGTCAACTGCATTCCGGCGGAGGAGCTGCGCATGCGCGTGGGGGTCGTGCCGCAGAAGGCCGTGCTCTTCAAGGGGACGATCCGTTCCAACCTGCTGTGGGGCAGGGGAGACGCCTCCGACGAAGAGCTCATGCAGGCCGCCCGCATCGCCCAAGCGGAGGACGTCATTTCAGCCAAGGGCGGGCTCGACGCCGAGATCGCGCAGGAGGGCATAAACCTTTCGGGCGGGCAGCGTCAGCGGCTCACGATCGCCCGTGCGCTGGTGCGCCGCCCCGAAGTGCTCATTCTCGACGACAGCTCTTCCGCGCTCGACTATGCGACGGACGCACGGCTGAGAAAGGCGCTTTCGGCGCTCGACTGCACGGTCATCGTCGTCTCCCAGCGCACCGCTTCGGTGCGGCACGCGGATAAGATCGTCGTTCTGGACGACGGCGGGGTGGCGGGCATCGGCACGCATGAAGAGCTGCTGCAGCGGTGCGAAGTGTACCGCGAGATCGCCGCTTCGCAGGAAAAGGAGGGTGCGCTGTGAACAAACGCGAGACGTTCAAAGGCATATTGCGCTATCTGAAACCGTATGCCCCCCTTCTGTGCATTTCGGTGCTGTGCGCGCTCGTCAATGTCGCGGCGCAGCTCGCCGTTCCCTTTCTGATCGGACGGGCGGTCGATTTCATCGTCGGCGCGGGCAATGTCGATTATCCGGCCATATTCCGCCTGTTCTTCGTGATCGGCGTATGCATCGCGGCGGCATTCGCCGCACAGTTTGCCATGAGCCTGATCAACAACCGCATCGTCTACCATGTGCTGTGTGCGGTGCGCATGGACACCTTTTCCAAGTTCCAGCGGCTGCCGCTCAGCTTTCTCGACAGTCACGCCTACGGCGAGATCGCCGGCATCGTCCTGACGGACGCCGAACAGTTTGCCGACGGCCTGCTGCTCGGCTTCACGCAGCTCTTTACGGGCGTCGTGACCATTCTGGGCGTGCTCGTCATTCTCTTTGTGCTTCGCTGGGAGATCGCGCTCGTCGTCGTGCTCGTCACGCCGCTCTCCATGTTCGCGGCCCGGTTCATCTCATCGCATACCTATAAGACGTTCCGGCGGCAGGCGGAAGTGCGCGCCGACCAGACGGCGTTCATCGATGAGGCGATCGGAAACCTGAAAGTCGTCAAGGCGTATACCCATGAGGACGAGAACGCGGCGTTCTTTGCCGAACAGAACGAGGAATACCGCAAATGTTCGCTGCGCGCCGTGTTCTATGCGTCCACGCCCAATCCCGTCACGCGGTTCGTCAACTCCCTCGTCTATGCGGGCGTCGCGCTGACGGGCGCCATTCTCGCCATTTCCACGGCGGGAACGGCGGTTCCCTTTACGGTCGGGGCGCTCACGACCTGCCTTTCCTATTGCAACCAGTACACCAAGCCATTCAACGAGATCACCGAAGTGCTGGCCGAGTTCCAGAACGCGCTCGCCTGCGCGGGGCGCATTTTCGCCCTGCAGAGAGAGGAAGAACAGCCCTCGGACGAGGGTCTCCCCGATCTCGGGCGCGCAAAAGGGGAAGTCGCGCTCACGGACGTGAGCTTTTCCTACCGCCCCGGACAGAAGCTCATCGAGCACTTCAACGTCAGCGTCGGCGCGGGCAAACGGGTCGCCATCGTCGGGCCCACGGGCTGCGGCAAGACGACGGTCATCAATCTTCTGATGCGGTTCTACGACGTGAACCAAGGGAGCGTCGCCGTGGACGGGACGGACGTGCGCGCCATGACGCGGGCGTCCCTGCGCCGCAACTACGGCATGGTGCTGCAGGAGACGTGGCTCAAACGCGCGACCGTGCGCGAAAACCTGTGCATGGGGCGGCCCGACTGCACGGAAGAGGAGATGATCGCCGCGGCAAAGGCGGTGCACGCGCACGGCTTTATCCGCCGGCTTCCCAAGGGGTATGACACCGTCGTGGGGGGCGAAGGTTCCCTTTCCGAGGGACAGAAACAGCTCCTCTGCGTGGCGCGCGTGATGATCTGCCGCCCGCCCATGCTCATTCTGGACGAGGCGACGAGCAACATCGATACGCGCACCGAGCGCCTTGTGCAGGACGCGTTCGCACAGCTCATGGAGGGGAGGACCTGCTTTATCGTTGCGCACAGGCTCTCCACCATTCAGAATGCCGACCTGATCCTCGTCATGAACGCGGGACAGATCGTCGAACAGGGCACGCACGAGCAGCTGCTGAAACGGGGCGGCTTCTATGCGCGGCTCTACAACGCACAGTTCTGAAAAAGAGGCGCGCGGCACGCCGGACGGGTGTGTTGCGCGCTTTACTTTTTGCAAAGAGTATGCTACAATGCAACGCATGAGAGAAAAGAAGAAACGTTTCGGGCGGCGGCTGGGAGACGGCCTGCAGCTCGTGCTTGTGGGTATGCTGACGGGGGCCTTCGTCGGCGTCATCGTCACGCTCTATACGATCCTTGCGTCCATGGCGGAGGACTTTTCGCGCGGGTACTATGGATTTTTCCGTGACAATCCCGCCTTTATCCCGCTGCTCTTTCTCGCGCTCGGCCTCGGTGCGGTCGTCGTCGGCGGCTTTGTGCGGTTTTTGCCCTGCATCCGCGGGAGCGGGATCCCGCAGACGGAGGGGGCGATGCGCGGCCTGATGCGCTTTTCCTGGTACCGTGCGCTTACGGGCATGTTCGCGGCGAGCCTTCTGTGCATCTTTCTCGGACTTTCGGCGGGGTCGGAGGGGCCGAGCATTCTGATCGGCGGTTCGACGGGTGCCGGGACAAGCGATACGCTCCGCGCCCGTGCGCTCATCCGCCGCTATCAGATCACGGGCGGCGCCTGCGCGGGGCTTGCGGTGGCGTTCAATGCGCCGCTCACGGGTATGGCGTTCGCCTTTGAAGAGGGACAGAGACGGTTCACGCCCGAAGTGTTTGTGTGTTCGTTCACCTCGGTCGCGGTCGCGGTGCTGGTCCGGAACGCGCTGTACATGGCCTTTTCTCTGCCGGTCGGCGCCTATTTTCCGACGTTCAGCTTTGCCGGTGCGGACATGCTCGACCCCATGTTTTATGGATACGTATTGCTTGCGGCGGTACTCGTTTCGCTGGTGGGGGTCGGATTTTATTTTGCGCTGTTTGCAGCCAAACGGCTCTTCAAAAAGCTCTCGTTCCGGAATGGCATGGGGAAATTCCTCATTCCCTTCCTGTTGGCGGGAGCGGCGGGGCTCGTGACGGCGAACGTCATGGGCGGCGGACATGCCTTCATCGCCTCGCTCGGGAGCGGCGCTTCCGGGGTGGAGTCCGTCTTTTCTTCGCCGCTGTGGGCGACGCTTCTCATCGTCACGGCGATCAGACTGCTCGTCACGGTCTGCAACATGGGGGCGGGGGTGCCCTGCGGGGCGTTTATCCCCATGCTTGCGATCGGGGCGGGGCTGGGTGCGCTGATGAGCCTGATGGCGCAGGCCATGGGCATGGAGGCCGCCTGTTCGGACGTGCTCATCGTCATCTGCATGGCGGTGTTTTTCACGACGGTCGTGCGCGCGCCCATCACGGGCGTGCTCATGACGCTTGAACTCACATGGGATTTTGCATTTCTGCTTCCTGCGCTCATCGGCGTTGCGGCGGGCTACCTGATCGGCGATGTCTTCCGCGTCAGGCCCGTCTACGACAGGCTGCTCGACGAGATGCTGACCGAGGACGGCGGGCAGGCGGAAAATTTTGCGGCGCGCTTTGCCGTCCGCGTGCACAGCCAGGCGGCGGGCAGGGCGCTGCGCGACGTGCTGTTTCCCGCAGACGTGCGCGTCACGCGCGTGGAGCGCGGGGAAAGAAGGTTTATCCCCGATGGAAATACGGTGCTGCTTCCCGGAGATATCCTCACGGTCGAAGGGGAGGTGCGGCCGGACAGCGATGCGTCCGCCCTGCTGTCCGAAATGATCGGCCCGCCGCTGGAAGAATAGGGGGCAATCCTGCCCGTACAGAAAAAAAATCCGCACATTGTGCGGATTTTTGCGTATATCCCGCCCCGAACCCGCGCATAATAGCGGTGTGTAAGGGAGGATAAAGCATGGACTTTACCAAGACGCAGACCTTTCACAATCTCGCAAGAGGTTTTGCGGGAGAGTGTCAGGCGGGAATGCGGTACCAACTTACGGCAAAAGCTGCGATGAAGCAGGGCTACGAGGTCCTTGCGGACACCGTCCGTACGATCGCAAAGAATGAGACCAATCATGCGAAAGTCTTCTTTGAGGCCATCCTCAGCAACGCGGGAAGCTGCGACGATGTACACATCGATGCGCACTATCCGTTTCACGCGGGAACATTGGAAGACAATCTGAAATTTGCGATGGAGGACGAACTTTCGGAAGCGGAGGATATCTATCCGACGTTCGCAAAGATCGCGCGGGAAGAGGGGTTTGCGCAAATCGCGCTCAAATTCGAGCAGGTCGCGAAGGTGGAAAGCCATCATCGGATCATCTTCAACTATCTGTTTGAGGCGTTCAAGGACGGCTCCCTCTATGCCGCGGACCGTCCGATGCTGTGGATCTGCAGTGAGTGCGGGTACATGCACACTTCCAAAGAGGCGTGGAACATCTGCCCGCTTTGCGGTGCGTCGCAGGGAGAAGTACAGCTGCATCTGCCCTTCGCAAAGGACAGCCTCTGAAAGAGGAGCTGCCGCGAAAACGCGGCGCATGCAGCTTTGGACGGAAAGTTGCGCTCAGCGATTTATCCGTAAACGGCGGACATGTCCGCATGATTTGGGGCAGTTTCTCTTTCATGCTTTTTTGACAGGAGGATATTATGAAGAAAGCAAACAACAACAAGATGTCGGGCAACAACAACGTGAAGAACGCGAAGAACGCTCAGAACAACAATTCTCAGAACGGCAGAAACTGCGGCAAGCAGTCGCCCGAGAACTGTGACTGACGTGAAAAAACGCAGGGCGCTCGAAAAGGGCGCGAAGATGCACTCGGACGAGGACGTGCTGGGCAGCTATACGGGGGTGAATTCCGATCCGTATGAAAAGCCCGTTCAGGACGCGGACGATCTCTGAGGCAAAAGGGGGCGGGAATGATTCCCGCCCTTATTTTTTCGGACCGCGGTTTTTGTGTCGCCGTCTGCGGCACGCAGACAGAATGTCCGATACTGTCCGGCGGCATCGCCGCGGTTTCGGTTTTCGGAACGCACAATCGGCGGCAAAAGAAATTTTTTCAGACATTTGTAAAAGTGCGGGAAATATGGTATAATATATAAAATGCGCGTTTTGTGTAAGAATTCACATTCTTTTCACGGCGCGGACATACGTCCGTGCCGCGCGCGGAATATAATAGCCTCGGGGAGACGGAATCTCCCGGAAGGAGAAAAAAATGAAAAAGATGGTTGCGGGCACGGCATGTCTTCTGCTGGCGGGCGTGACGGCGTTTTCCCTTGCGGCATGCAGCCTGTTTTCGGGGTCGTCTGCGGACGGAAATTTCCCGTCCGACGTCGCGGTTGCCGAGGGCGAGTACGGCTCGCGCGAGAGCTGGCTCGCCGCACAGGATACGCCTTCCACCTATGAGCGCCGTCTGTATGAAGAGGCGCTTGCCGACGGAACGTTCAGCGGCTCCTATTATGAATTTCTGGCGTCTCTCGGCCTCTCATCGGAGGACGACACCGCCTACATCAACCGCGCGCTCTGCAGCGTGGTCGCCATCGAGGTGACCTATTCGATCGGCGGCGGGCGGATCGTCTCGGACGGGTCGGGGGTCATCTATCAGCTGAACAGCGAGACGGGCGAGGCGTACATCGTCACGAACTACCATGTCGTCGCGCAGGCGACGAATACGGGGAGTTCGTCCGGCCATGCGGGGTTCTCCCCGGCATACGGGGTCACAACGGCATGGAGCTCCATTGCGCTCACGCTGTACGGCGGGGAGACGCTCTCCTCTGCCGAGGGGGACAGGATCGAATACGTCGCCGGCGGAAACGTGACCGACCCGGACGCAAAGCCGGTGTACAGCGGTATTTTCAGCGGCGCCGTCTATGAGGGGACGGACGTCGCCGTGCTGCGCGTGGTCAGCGACACGCTGAAGGACAGCTCCGCGCGGGCCGCCGTGGCGGCGGAGCCCGTCGTCGGGGAAGAGGCGTACGCCGTCGGGAATGCCGAGGGCGAGGGGCTTTCCGTGACGAGAGGCATCGTATCCAAACTGTCCGAACAGGTCGTCATCGAGGCGGCCAACGAACAGTCCTCCGTCTCGTTCGACGCCATGCGCACGGACGCGGCGATCAATCAGGGCAACTCGGGCGGCGGACTCTTCAACGAGCGCGGCGAGCTCCTCGGCATCGTGACGGCGCGCAGGGACAGCACCGGTTCCACCTCGGTGGACGGTTTCGGCTATGCGATCTCCGCCGCGGACGTCAATGAAGCGCTTACGGCATTCGGCTGTCAGACGATCGGGAGCGCGGAAGAAGCGGACTCGCAGCAGCGCGTCCTGCTCGACCATACCGCCGCCGCAGAGCGTGCGGCAAACAGCGCCGTCACCATCGTGGGGGACGAAAGCGAGGGCTCGGGCGTCATATATGACCTGGACAAGGAACAGGGGGACGCCTACATCGTCACGAACTATCATGTGATCTATTCGGGCGCGACGTCCACGGGCGTGAGTTCGTCTCTGCAGGTGTATCTGTTTGAAGATACGGCGGAGGTGAACCCCATTTCCGCGACCTTTGTGGGCGGCGTCATGGAGGAGGACATCGCCGTCCTCCGGATCGAGGACAGCGCGCAGCTCGCCGCGAGTTCGGCGCTGGAGGCGGTTGCCGCGGACTCCGGGTCTCTGACGGTGGGCGAAGGCGTCTATGCCGTCGGCAATGCGGGCGGCTACGGGCTTTCCGTGTCGCAGGGCGTCGTCTCCGTGCCGGGCGAATATATCCGCGTCGCCTCGGCCGACGATACCAAAACGCTCACCCTGTACGGGATCCGCACGGACGCGGTCATCAATCACGGGAATTCGGGCGGCGGGCTCTTCAACGAGATGGGCGAACTCATCGGCATCGTCAACGCGCGCTCGGAGGAGGACGGCGTCGTGGCATTCGGCTATGCGATCCCCGCCAACCGTGCGCTTCTGATCGCGCAGAACGTCATCGACAACGAGGCCAACACGGATGGAGCGGCGCTCGCTTCGCTGGGCGGGCTTTCGGTGTATGCCGCCGACTCGCACGCCCTGTTCAACGAGGCGACGGGCAAGATGTATCTGGAAGAAAAGGTCGTCGTGCGCAGCGTGGCAAGCGGCAGCACGGCGGCGGAAATGGGACTGGACGTGGGCGACACGCTCCTCTTTGCAGCCATCGAACGCGGCGGGGCGACGGTCCGTTCGGTCGCTCTCACGCGGGACTGCACGCTGAGCGAACTCATGTACGGCGTGCGGCTGGGGGACACGTTGCGCATCAGGGTCTCCCGCCGCGGGGAAGTGCAGGAATTTTCCCATACCTTTTCGGAAGTAAGCGATTTTACACAGGCGCTGTAAAGGATAAGCCGCGGCGGGGATTTCCCCGCCGCGGCGTCTTTGCGAAAAAGCGCGCTCACGCGATCATCTCTTTCCATTTCTTTTCAAAGCCTTCTTCCGCGGAAAGAAGTTCTCTGGCAAGGGAGAGGATGTCGCCGTCGGCGCAGTCCTCGCTCACTTCGCCGAGCGTGCTCTTGAGCGCCGTAATGCCCATCACGGTGCCCTGCACCATCATTTCTGCGATGTGTGCGCGCGAATTGTCGCTCATCGTGCTCATTTTGATGCTGCTCCACATCATCGCTTTTTTGATCGGGCCCGGATTTTTGAGCTCGATCGATTTATCCTTGGCAAGAATGGCTGCGCGGCCGCCGATCTTTTCGTAATCTTCGTGCTGGCGCAGCAGCTCTTCCCGCAGCTCCGCGTCCTCCGTTTCGGGCAGAATGTCCGAAATGGACTGCAGTGCAAGCTGACAGTTGCGGTGCACTTCCGCCAGAACTTCCTCGCTCTTTTTGATTTCCATGTTCGCCTCCTGCCAGCAGTGTGCGCGGCGGCGGCACGGTTTATGCGGGTTCGCAAAAAAATGAGCGCAACATGCGGAAAAAGCGCTTGACTTTCTTGCGCGGATTTCATATAATGTACTCCGAGCCGCTAAGGACGGGCACACAAGGACCATGCAATACGGGTCGCCTAAGCAACTTGCGAGACTGGGAAGAGGAGGTAAAAACTGTGTACGCAATCATCGAAAACGGCGGGAAACAGTACAAGGTTTCCGAAGGCGACGTTCTGAAGGTCGAAAAGCTCAACGCGGAAGTGGGCGCTGAGGTCTCGTTCAACGTCGTCATGGTCGCGGACGGAACGGCCGTCAAGGTGGGTTCCGACGTTGCGAACGCCAAGGTGACCGCCACCGTTCAGGCGCAGGACAAGTACAAGAAGATCATCGTCTTCAAGTACAAGGCCAAAAAGAACGAGCGCAAGAAGCAGGGTCACCGTCAGCCGTTCACCGCTGTCAAGATCGAAAAGATCGTTCTTTGACGCATGGGCCCAAAGCCCGGAATTTTATGAATAAGGAGATAACGAATATGTTTTTCATCAGCTTATTCGCGCATAAAAAAGGTACGGGTTCCTCCCACAACGGCCGCGACAGCGAGGCAAAGCGCCTTGGTGTCAAGCGTCAGGACGGGCAGGCGGTGCTTGCGGGCAGCATCATTGTCCGCCAGCGCGGGACGAAGATCCACCCCGGCAATAACGTCGGCATCGGCGGAGACGACACGCTCTTCGCCCTCAAGGACGGCGTTGTCAAATTTGAGCGCAAGGGCAGAGACAGAAAGCAAGTCAGCGTGTACTGAGAAGAATCGAATCCCCGGACAGAGGTCCGGGGATTTTTTTGTATAAAGAAAACCCCCAGATAGTCTGGGGGTTCAGGAATAGGCTAGTGCCGA
>ERZ1090868.289-NODE-289-length-27731-cov-6.607638_pt1 | contig 27731 bp, 22 predicted proteins | sample MGYA00478475_ERZ1090868 | MGnify/ENA primary metagenome ERZ1090868 (study PRJEB33644, sample SAMEA5815747) | chicken gut metagenome | biome: Chicken; feature: Gastrointestinal Tract; material: Caecum | place: Ireland | collected 2019-01-01 | study: A study of the...
CCACGGACTGTCTGCGGTGGCTGTTTGCCCGCCTGGAGTACGGCAGTCACCAATATCCCGGTTTTTTCGTCCTGCACTCGGTCAGCTTTGCCAATGCCGAACGCCCCGGTGGCCGCCAACGCATGGAAAAAGCATGGCAGCATATCCGTACCATGCTGTGTGCGGTATTGGAGCGGGATTCCAGAATCCGCCCCGATGCTTTTGACGCCCGGTTCACGCCGGAACAACTGGCGGACCTGCTCTTTTCCCTGCTGTTGGCCGCCCAGCTTCGGGGACAGTACGACCCCACGCCGGCCGTGCAATGGGTCACCAGAACATTATACTGATTGTCTTCTCCTTCCTTGGGAAGGAGATTTTTCAGAAGCAAAATGAACATAGTTCAAATAAGAAACGGAAAGGAACCACACCATGCAAGCCATTATGGAAACCGCTTTCGACGCGGTATATCTGATCACCGTTCTGACACTGGGCATCCGAATGATCCGGCAGCCCGGCGCCGCACGTCAATTTCATCTGTTTGGTTGGATGGCCGTTGTGCTGGGGGCCGGCGATGCCTTCCACCTGGTCCCCCGCGCCTGGGCCCTGTGCACCACCGGCCTGGAAAACTATGCCGTTGCCCTGGGCCTGGGCAAAGCGATTACTTCGGTGACAATGACGGTCTTTTACGTGCTGCTCTACTATGTATGGCGGCAGCGTTACCGGGTACAGGGGCAAAAATCCTTGACCGGTACCGTCTACCTGCTGGCCGGTCTGCGGATTCTGCTCTGCCTGATGCCGCAAAACAGGTGGCTGGAAGCCGACGCTCCCCTGTCCTGGGGAATCTACCGCAACATTCCCTTTGCACTGTTGGGGCTTTTGATGATTGTGCTGTTTTACCGCAGCGCCCGGGCACAACAGGACCGCGCCTTCCGCTGGATGTGGCTGACCATTGTACTGAGTTTTACCTTCTATATTCCGGTTGTGCTTTGGGCAGATGTGGTGCCGATGATCGGCATGCTGATGATCCCGAAAACCTGCGCCTATGTGTGGACCGTCCTGATCGGCTACACCGCCATGAAACGGGAAATCCCATGATACAGCCAAAAGGAGCCTCGCCACGCGAGGCTCCTTTTGTTTTCGGGCGGTTGTGACAATGTCCGCATTCCCTTTTCCGAATGGAGTCATTGACACCGCGCCGGGCAGGTGTTACACTGTTACAAATGTAAAGTCAATTATTACATCATACAGGCAACAGTCCCTGTGGACTGTCCGGGAGAATCGCCCATGCTTCAAATCAAAGATATCTGCAAAGAATACCGGACAAACGGTTTTGTGCAGAAGGCCTTGGATCATGTATCCTTAAACTTGCGCGACAATGAATTTGTTGCCATTTTAGGTCCCAGCGGATCCGGAAAAACCACTCTGTTGAACATCATCGGCGGTCTGGACCGCTACGACTCCGGGGACCTGATCATCGACGGTATCTCCACCCAAAAGTACAATGACCGGGACTGGGATTCCTATCGGAACCATACCATCGGCTTTGTGTTCCAGAGCTATAACCTGATCCCCCACCAGACGGTCCTGGCAAACGTGGAACTGGCGCTGACCATTTCCGGCGTGAGCAAGTCCGAACGGCGGCAGCGCGCCATCCAGGCGCTGGAGGAAGTGGGACTGGGGAAGCAGCTCCACAAGAAGCCCAACCAGATGTCCGGCGGGCAGATGCAGCGGGTGGCCATTGCCCGTGCCCTGGTCAACAACCCGGACATCTTGCTGGCCGACGAGCCCACCGGTGCATTGGACAGCGCCACCAGTGTACAGGTGATGGACCTGCTTCAGGAAGTCGCAAAAGACCGCCTGGTGGTTATGGTTTCCCACAACCCGGAACTTGCCAAACGGTACGCCACCCGGATTGTGAATCTGCGCGACGGAAAAATCTGTGCGGATTCCGACCCGTTCGTACCGGCGGAGCAGAAGGCCCCGGCACACAAAAACATGGGCAGGGCTTCCATGTCCTTTTTGACCGCCCTTTCCTTGAGCTTCAACAACCTGAAAACCAAAAAGGCCCGGACGCTGTTGACAGCCTTTGCCGGTTCCATCGGCATCATCGGCATTGCGCTGATCCTCTCGCTGTCCAGCGGCGTAAACGTCTACATCCAGAATGTGGAGCGGGATACCCTCTCCGAGTATCCACTGCAGATTCAAAGCACCGGGTTTGATTCCACCGCCCTTCTGGGCGGTATGTCCCAGCAATCCGATCAGTCCCCGGGACAGGTGGGCATTCTTGAAATGGTGACAAAGTTATTTTCCACCATGAATTCCAACGATCTGAAATCCCTGAAAGCCTATCTGGACAGCGGGCAAAGCGGCATCGACAACTATGCCAGCGCGGTGGAATACGCTTACGACTGTAAGCCCCAGATTTACCGCCTGGATGGAGACGGTGTCCGTCAGGTCAACCCCGACAGTTCCTTCGCCGCCCTGGGCCTGGGCTCCTCCATGAGTTCCAGCAGTATCATGTCCACGATGATGGGCACCGATGTTTTCCACGAAATGCCCAGCGAGGAGGCGCTTTACCGCAATCAGTACGAAGTAAAGGCTGGCCGCTGGCCGGAAAATGCCATGGAATGTGTGCTGGTTTTGACGCCGGGCGGCAGCATGAGCGACTTTATGCTCTACACACTGGGTCTGCGGGATGCCACGGAACTGGACACGATGGTCCAGCAGTTTGTCCACGAGGAGAACGTGACGACGCCGTCCCATCTGAAGTCCTATGCCTATGACGATATTCTGGGCATCACATTTAAGGTTGTGAGCAGCCCGGATTACTACGAATATGACAGCGAATACGGCGTCTGGCGTGACAAGCGGGAGGACGCAGCCTATATGCGTACCCTGGTGGAACAGGGCGATGACCTGACCATCGTGGGCATCGTGCAGCCCACCGAAAGCGGCACCGCCATCATGCAATCCGGCATCGCGTATCCCACCGCCCTCACCCATCACCTGGCCGAGAAAGCCGCCTCCAGCAAAATTGTGCAGGATCAGCTGGCAGACCCGCATACCAATGTATTCACCAACGAGCCCTTTAGCCAGAAACAGGGAGCAAACGACTTTTCGCTGGATTCTCTGGTGGATATTGACGAAGAGGCCCTGCGCAAGATGTTTTCCTTCGATGAAAGCGATCTGAGCGACAGCCTGGAGGGCGCATTCTCCTGGGAGGATATGGGGCAGATAAATCCCAGCGATCTGGATTTGAGCAAGATCGATTTGGAGCAGATTGATTTGTCCGGTATGATCCGTCCGGAAGATCTGCAATTGGATTTGCCTGCCTTCCCCCAGATGGATATGGCCAGCCTGATGCAGGGCGTACAATTCCATGTCTCGGCGGATTCTCTGGAGACGCTGGTCACCGGGCTGATGGATGGTTGGAAGGAATACACCCAGGCCCATCCGGAGGCGGACTACTCCGGCATGAGCGAGGATTTTCTTGCCTTCCTGCATACCGATACGGGTTGCCGCATTCTGAAGGAAAATCTCCAGGATATTTTGCAAACCAACGGGATTGTCGCTCCCACCCAGGAACAGGTGCAGGAACTGCTTCGTCTGGTCTTGTCGGACTTCCTGGCATACTGCCAGGAGGTACACCCGGAAATGTTTGCCCCGCCGCCGGAGCCGAGCACGCCCGAGAGCGGACAGGTAGAAACCACTCCGGCTCCGGAGTCCCAGCTTCAGGCGTATCTGACGGAATATCTGGGTACCGACCGGGCACAGGCCATCATCACCGATTGGATGAACCGCACGTTCCCGACCGCAAAGGATTTTGAAATCACCCAGGACCAACTGGAAAAGCTGGTCGCCGATCTGACGGCCGGATATCGGGACTATGCTGTGGCCAACGGGTTGCCGGACCCTTCCAAAATCGGCGCCTACATTACCGATTATATGGCAACCGCCTCCGCGCAGAACATCCTGAGCGCAGGTGTGGTCTCCATGGTGGATGCCTCCGGGTTGCAGCAGCAACTGGGCACCGTCATGGAAAGCTATATGAAAACGGTGGGTACTTCCCTTGCGGAGTCTCTGGGCACTTCCCTGCAGACGGGGCTCGCCTCCGTGATGGAGGAGGCCATGGAACAGGTTATGGGCCAGGTGATGCTGCAGGTGGCGGAAAATATGCAATCCATTATGGAAAAAGCCGTCAATTCCCTGGGCGATAACCTTGCACAGGCCTTCCAGTTCGATCCGGAGGATTTCGCCCAGGCATTCTCCATCCAGATGGATGCAGAGGATCTTTCCGAGTTGCTGCAATCCCTGCGGCTGACCCAGAGCGATACCTACGAAAGCAATCTGAGCTCCCTGGATTATGTGGATTTTGAAAATCCCAGTGTTATCAGCATCTATCCCCGTGATTTCGAGAGCAAAGAGCAGGTAACGGAAATCCTGCAAGCCTATAACGACCGTATGAAGGCTGAAGGCAAGAATGAGCAGGCCATCACCTACACCGACACCGTAGGCACCCTTATGTCCTCGGTAACGGATATCATTGACGTCATCAGCTATGTGCTGATTGCCTTCGTGGCCATCTCCCTGGTCGTCTCCTCCATCATGATCGGCGTAATCACTTATATCAGCGTTTTGGAGCGCAAGAAGGAAATCGGTATTCTGCGTGCCATGGGTGCCTCCAAAAGGAACATTTCCCAGGTATTCAATGCCGAAACCTTCATCATCGGTCTGACCTCCGGTTTGATCGGCATCGGCCTGACCCTGCTGATTCTGATTCCCGGAAACATGCTGATTCATCACCTGGCAAACTCCCAGGAGATCAATGCCTTCCTGCCGGTGGGCGGCGCGCTGCTTCTGATCGGGTTAAGCGTACTGCTGACGCTCCTGGGCGGACTGATTCCTGCCAAAAAAGCGGCAAAAAGCGATCCGGTAACCGCACTACGCACCGAATAAAACTATCTTGCCCACAAGAAAAGGGACACCTCTGGAGGATTTTCCAGGGGTGTCCCTTTGTTTTCTGTTTCCGGCGTTATGGTTTTTCCTTACAGGCCTTCCTGTAACAAAAAATCCGAACCCGGATTCCGGGTTCGGATTTTGCTTGGTGGAGGATGGGGGACTCGAACCCTCGACCTCTGCGATGTGAACGCAGCGCTCTAACCAGCTGAGCTAATCATCCATAATGGGGTCAACGCTGTATATTATACGGCATAGGTGCCGTTTTGTCAACCCCATTTGGGATTTTTTTGCAGATTTATTATTTGCTCAGCGCATCGGCCAGCTGCTCCAGCTGGGCCTTGCTGGCAGCATTCAGGGCACTCTTGATGCTGACCGTCTCGTCCAGGATGGTCAGATTCTTGCTACCCTCCAGCATCTTACGCATCACACGGCCGGCGGTGGGGGCCCAGGTGCCGTTCTCAATGATGCCCACCGTACGGTTCTGATAGTTGCGCTCGGTCAGGTGCTCGATAAAGCTGCGGGTGAAGGGGAAAACCTCGCCATTGTAGGTGGGGGAAGCCAGCACCAACTTGCTGTACCGGAAAGCCTGTGCCACGGCCTCCGACATGTCGCTGCGGGCCAGATCCATCACCGTGACATCCACACCCTTGGTGCGCAGTTCTTCGCCCAGCATCTCGGCGGCTTCCTTGGTGTGACCGTAGATGGAGCTGTACGCCACCAGGACGCCTTCCGTCTCGGGTCGGTAAGCGCTCCAGGCATCGTAAACGGCCAGAACATCCCCCAGCTGCTCTTTGTGCAGCGCAGGACCATGCAGCGAGCAGACAGTCTCGATCTCCAGACCGGCGGCCTTCTTCAGTACGGCCTGCACCTGCGGACCGTACTTGCCCACAATGCCGATATAGTAGCGGCGGGCCTCGGGCAGCCACGGTTCGTCCACATCCAGGGCGCCGAACTTGCCGAAGGCATCCGCGCTGAACAGCACCTTATCGGCCGCATCATAGGTCATGATGACTTCCGGCCAGTGCACCATCGGCGCGGTGATAAAGTGCAGCGTATGGGCGCCCAGTTCCAGGGTGTCACCTTCCTTGACGATGAGGCAACGGCTGGTGAAGTCGGTGTCAAAGAATTGCTGCATGATGGCCACCGCCTTGGCGGAAGCCACGATCTTGGTGTCGGGATAGGCCTGCGTAAAGGAATAGACCGAACCGGAATGGTCAGGTTCCATATGCTGGACGATCAGATAATCCGGTTCACGGCCGCCCAGGACCGAAGCAATGTTGGTGAGCCAGGCATCGGTGAAATGTGCATCCACCGAATCCATGACGGCCACCTTTTCGTCCCGGATGAGATAGGAATTGTATGCCATGCCGTTGGGCACCTTATACTGCCCTTCGAACAGGTCCACGTCATGATCATTGACGCCTACGTACAAAATATCCTTGGTGATTTCCATGGTGGTAAACCTCCCTGCGATTTCTTACCAATCTACCTACGGAGAACAGTATAGCATAGTTGCCGCGATCTGTCCCCTGTTTTTTCAAAAAAATGCAAAGAAAATCAAAAATTCCCCGCCGGGTGGCGGGGAATCCTGGGCAAATGCTTAATGCACTTCGGGGGCCGGAACCGGAGCGTCCATGGGACGCGGGGCGCCTTCCACCCACTGGATGGCCTTCTTGGGGCACTTGGTGACACAGGTGCCGCAGCCATTGCACTTGGTGTAGTCGATGACCGCCAGATTGTCCTTCAGGAAGATGGCCTGCTGGGGGCAGTTACGCACACACAGGCCGCAGGCAATACAGCCGACCTTACAGGTTTTGTTGACCACAGCGCCTTTATCCTTGTTGGAGCACTTGACGGCGGGCTGCGGTGCAATGGGTTTCATCTGGATGACCTTGCGCGGGCATACCGCCGTACAGGCCGTACAGCCGGTGCACTTGCTGCGGTCCACCACAGCCACGCCCTTGACCACATGAATGGCGTCAAACTTGCAGGCACGGGTGCAGTCTCCCAGGCCCAGGCAGCCATAGGAGCAGGCGCTGGGGCCACCGGCCACCGCCGCGGCGGCAGCACAGGTCTGGATTCCCTTGTAGTCAAACCGCTTGCCGCAGTTTTCGCCGCCGGCACAGATGACGGTGGCGCGCATGCTGGGACGGTCGGATTCTTCGGCACCCATGATGCGGTTGATGGCATCGGTGGTTTTGTCACCGCCGGGGGCGCACTTGAAGGTGGGGGCACCATCCTCCACAATGGCCTTGGCATAGTCGGCACAGCCGGCATAGCCGCAGCCGCCGCAGTTGGCGCCGGCCAGGCAGTCGGTGATCTGTGCAATGCGGGGATCCTCATACACCGCCATGAACTTGGAGGCCAGCACCAGGATAAAACCGCCGACCAAACCCAGCACCACCAGCACGACGATAGCAAATACGATAGGGTTCATTCTCTCCATTCCCCTTTCTTACAGAATCGCGTTGATGATGTTTTCCACCAGACCGCCAAAGCCCATGAAGCTCAGCGAGGTGATGGCCGCAGAGACCAGCGTGATGGGCAGGCCCTTGAAGCTCTCGGGCGGGTTGGAGTTTTCCACGCGCTGACGCACGCCGCAGAAAAGCAGCATGGCCACCAGGAAGCCCACACCGGCACCGGCGGCGCAGATCAGCGCCTCCGCATAGGCCAAGCCGAAGCCGGAGGTTTCCACCACGGCGGAGTAATCCTGCACAGCCAGGATGGTAACGCCCAGCACGCAGCAGTTGGTGGTGATCAGCGGCAGATACACGCCCAGGGACTGATACAGCGCCGGGACGTACCGCTTGAGGGTGATTTCGATGAGCTGGACCAGCACCGCAATAACCAGGATGAAGATGATGGTCTGCATATAGCCCAGGTTAAAGGCGTCCAGCAGGAAGATCTGCAGCGGGAAGGTCACCGCCGTGGCAATCACCATGACCACAATAACGGCCAGGCCCATGCCCACCGAGGAGTCCAGCTTTTTGGAAACGCCCAGGAAGGGGCAGATGCCCAGGAACTGTACCAACACATAGTTGTTGACCAGGATCATGCTAAAGAAGATCGTGGCGAAGGTTGCAATCTGAGAGTTCATTCAGCCGCGCCCCCTTTCTGTTCTGCCTTGGCGGCGTCGATCTGGTCCAGCATCACATCGCCGCAGGTCTTGCGCTCGATGGGCTTATTGAGCTTGCGCTCCAGCCAGACACAGCCGGCCATCAGGCAGCCGAAGACGAAGAAACCGCCGGGTGCGGAGTTCATGATGGTCATGCGGTCCACACTTTCGGGAATGATGGTGATGCCCAGCCAGGTACCGCTGCCGATGATTTCACGGATGGAGGACATGAGTGCCATGGTCAGGATATAACCAATACCCATGCCCAGGCCGTCCAGCGCAGAGTCCACCACGGTGTTCTTGCAGGCAAACATCTCGGCACGGCCGAGGATGATGCAGTTGACGACAATCAGAGCCAGGAACACGCCCAAAGACTTGTACAGTTCCGGCACAAAGGCCTGCAGTACCATCTGCACCACCGTAACAAAGGTGGCAATGATAACAATGTAGCACGGCAGATGCACCTTGGCGGGAATGACCTTGCGCAGGGCCGAAATGACGATGTTGGAGCAGACCAGCACGAAGGTCATGGACAGACCCATGCCCACGGCGCCCGACACCGTGGTGGTGACGGCCAGCGCGGAGCAGCAGCCCAGCACCAGACGCAGGACGGGGTTTTCGCGGATGATACCCGCGGTAAATACTTGCCATTTGCTCGGTTTTTCAGCCATCCTTACATACCCCCTTTGATTTCGTTGGTATAGCAGTCGATGGCCGCATTGACGGCAGTAAAGACCGCATTGCTGGAGTAGGTGGCGCTGGCCACACCGTCCACCGGGTTGCCGCTGGACACGGCCCCGCCGTTCCAGCCGACAAAGCCGGAGGTAAAGCTCTCTTCGGCCACCTTGGAGCCAATGCCGGCGGTCTGGGTGGAAGCGTCCACACTGATGTTGGAGATGGCGCCGTTGTTGTCAAAGGCCACGTAAACGGTGACATCCTTGCCGGAGTAACCGCTGGAAGCGGCTTTGACCGCCGCCGCGCCGGAGGTGGTGGTGACAGCCCCCTCCACATCGGGGGTGGTCAGCCCTTCCAGCTCGGTCATATCGGCATCGGTGGTGCCTTCCGGCAGCACCGACAGATAGGCCGCCAGGGTCTCGGCTTTGGTGTTTTCTTCGATGATGGGGGCGGTCACATCGTTGAGGACCGCCAGCAGGGCGCTGCACACCAGGCAGATAACCACCAGCACGATGACCGGCAGAATCAGCTCCTTAAAGGCGCTCTGCTTTTCCGGGGTCTGGTTGTTCGCCATCAGTCAGCGCCCCCTTTCTTCTTGGCTTTTTTGGCTTTTTTGTAGCCCAGCGGGATCTGATGCCCCACAGCGTTGAAGCCCGGGGTGATCAGGTTGCCCAGCAGGATGGCAAAGCTCATGCCTTCGTTCATGCTGGCAAAGTGACTGATCAGGAAGGTCACCAGGCCGATGAAGATGCCGTACAGGATCTTGCCCTTGGTGGTGAAGGGGCTGGTGACGTAGTCGGTGGCCATGAAGACCGCACCGAACAGCAGACCGCCGGCCATGCATTCCATCAGCGCCACATAGGGATCCCGGGTGTAGAGCAGCGTCAGGACGTAGCAGGTGGCCACGATGCTGACGGGAATGGTAGCCTGGATGGTGCCGGTGGCCAGCAGAATGGCAAAGCCCGCCAGGATGGCCAGCACACAGGTCTCACCCATCATACCGCCATGCAGGCCCAGGAACATATCGGTGAAATTGACGGCAGCCAGATCCACCGAAGAGGACAGCGGCGTGGCGGAAGCCAGCGCGTCCACCGCCATATCGGGATAAACATAGGCCGTCATGCGGGAGGTAAAGCCCAGGAACAGCACGATACGGCCCACCAGGGCGGGGTTGGCGAAGTTATAGCCCAGACCGCCAAACAGCTGCTTGGTGATGACAATGGCCACAAAGGCCCCCACCACAGCGATCCACAGGGGCATACCCACCGGCATATTCAACGCCAGAATGATACCGGTGACCACGGCGGAGAGATCCCCCACCGTGTTGGGCTTGTGCAGAAGCACTTCGTACAGATATTCAAACGCCACGCAGGCAAAGGTGGTGACCACCACCAGAACCAGAGCCTGCACGCCGAAGATCAGGGCCGAAGCCAGCACACAGGGCAGCAGGGCAACCACCACGCTGCCCATCAGGCCGCGGGTGGTGGAATGGTCCCGGATATGCGGCGAGGCGGTGACAAGCAAACGCTCTTCCATGGGTTATTTGCCTCCTTTCCGCAGTTCGGACATGTACCACGCCTTGGCCAGCGTCATGGTCTGGCTGACAGGGCGCTTGGCCGGGCAGGCATAGCTGCAGCTGCCGCAAGCCACGCACAGATCCACACAGCGCGCCTTGAGGGCGTCAAAGTCACGGTTGTTGAATGCTTCGGCCACCACCACGGGCTCCAGACCCATGGGGCAGGCGTCAATGCAGCGGCCGCAGCGGATGCAGGCCGATGCCTCGGGCAGATCGGCCGCCTTCTTGCTGAAGAGCAGCAGGCCGTTGTTCTGCTTCAGAACGGGGAAATCCGCGCTGGGAGCCGCGCCGCCCATCATGGGACCGCCGAAGATAATCTTGCCCAGTTCCACGCCGGGCTTGATGCCGCCGCAGGCCTCGATCACATCCCGGTACAGCGTGCCGATGGGCACTTCCACATTCTGCGGTTTGGCAATGGCATCCCCTTCCACCGTGACCCGCTTGGTGGTCAGCGGCATACCGGTCTTGAGGAACTTGCCCAGCGTGGAAACACTGGTGACGTTCATAATGATGCAGCCCACATCGGCGGGCAGACCCGGCTTGCTGGAAGGTCCGACCTGGGGCACTTCCCGGCCGGTGCAGGTCTCCACCAGAGTCTTTTCTGCACCCTGGGGATAGCGGGTGGGCAGCGGTTTGACGCTGACGCCGGGCATCTTGCGCACCAGCGAGCACATCAGGTCGATGCACTCCGGCTTGTTGCGCTCGATGCCGATGATGCAGTTGGGAATGTTACAATACTTCATCACGGCGGCAATGCCCGAGATGATGGTATCGCTGCATTCCAGCATTTCCCGGCAGTCGGTGGTCAGGAAGGGCTCACACTCGGCCGCATTGATCAGCAGGGTGTCCACCGTATCGGCCGCCAGCTTCACATGGGTCGGGAAGCCGGCGCCGCCCACACCCACCAGGCCACAAGCCTGGATGGCCGCCAGCAGGCTGGCCTTATCGGTGACGGTGGGCGGCACACAGGCCGGGTCCACCGTCTGCTGTCCGTCCGCCTTGATGGCCACAGCCGTGGTCATCACGCCGTTGACCATCCGCATGGGTGCCACGTCCTGGACGGTGCCCGACACGCTGGAGTGAATGTTGGCGCTGACAAAGCCACTGGCCTTGCCGATCAAGGTGCCAACCATGACGGTGTCGCCCTTTTTGACGACGGGTTCCGCCGGGGCACCGATGTGCATCGACATGGGAATGATGACGTGTTCGGGCACCGGCATCTTGACCGTCGGCTGCCCTGCCGTCGCCTTCACATGCGGCACGCTCGCACCTTTTGCGGAACGCTTCAGGGATTTGAACAATCTATTTCCCCCATTTCTCTGTTTTCTGCACGGTGGGCCTTTCCGCAGATGCGGTACCTCTGCCCACAGTACGTCGAATTATATACCTAACTATTTTACCATTTTAAAGCGACAAGTCAAGTTTTGCAGCCTGACAATCCGGCCCTTTTGTAGGATCCCGCAATTTCTGCAACAATCCACGCCGGAGGTAGCAAAAGCTGCGCGGCCCTTGCATCCCGTCCGTTTTTGTGATACTATGATACAAATATACGTTGTGCAGCACTTTTTTCAACAAGGGAGGTCCTTATGAAACACCTGTGCAAAATCCTGGCACTGCTGGCCGCAGCCGGCGGGCTGCTAACCCTGATGGCATGGCTTTGCGGCCGTCACAGACGTCGCAAACAGGCTTCCTATCTGACGCTGTATGATTATGAGGAAGCATAAAATACCCCGGACGCCACAATGCGTCCGGGGTATTTTTGGTATTTACAGATCGATTTCCTGCAGGCGAAGCAGCGCCAGGATATAAATCTTCAGCGCCTCGATCATCTTTTCGAAGGGCGCACCCTCGTTGGCGCCGTGCATAGGACCGGCAAATTCCGGAATGGCCAGGTCGGTGTGTTCGGGGCCGAAGCTGACCGCATAGGGGAAGTGCCGGGCATAGGTACCGCCACCCATCGTGAAAGGCGTCTTGTTTTCACCGGTTACATCGTTGTAGGTGGTGATCAGCGTCTGGATGGCCGGGCTGTCCGCGGCAATATAGAACGGCACACGGCTGGTGAGATTTTCCAGGTGAGCCGCCGTACCGCAGACCTTTTCCAGCTCGGCGGTCATCTTTTCGGGGTCGGTGTTGGTGGGGTAACGGCAGTCGAAGCTCTGGCGGATAACGCCGTCCTGCATCTCGATGGTTCCGCCAATGATGGTCAGAGGATCAAACAGGCCGTCGTTGGCGGCAATGCCCAACGTGCTGCCATCGGTGGCGGCGTGCAGTGTCTGCAGTACCTTCAGATAGGCCTGCTCCTGCGGCGTGCAGATGTCATTTTCCAGCAGGCAGTTCACCAGCAGGCCGATGGCATTGACGGTGCCTTCCGGCATGGCTGCATGGCCGCTCTTGCCCCAGCCATGCAGCACGGTGGTCCCCTGCTCCCCGGCTTCGGCGGTAACGCCCTCCGTCAGGCGGATCCGGTCCACCGCAACATGCACGGTGCAGCTGGCCCGGTCGGGCACCGCGTTATGAGCCACACCGCCGGAGAAGTCCGCGATCACACCGTTTTCCAGTTTGGGGCTGACAATCTCGCCGTTGAAGCCGCCCTTTTCCCCGTTACAGACCGGGAACTCCGCGTCCGGCGTGAAGCAGAACGCAGGCATGGGATAATGTTCGGCGTAATAGTCCACGTCGTGCATGTTGGTTTCCTCGTTGGCTCCCAACAGCGCGCGGACGGGATACTTCAACGGAACCCCGTTGTCCTTCAGGTATTTCAGGGCGTACAGGCACAGAATGCTGGGACCCTTGTCGTCTGCCACGCCGCGGCCCAGAATCCAGCCGTCCCGCACCCGCACGGTATAGGGGTCTGCATCCCAGCCGTTGCCCTCAGGCACCACGTCGGTGTGGGTGATGGTAGCCAGGAATTTTTGCCCTTCGGCGATGGAGCCTGTTTCGGCCCACCCGATATAGCCGTCGGCATTGTAGGTCTGCAACCCCAGTTCAGCCGCAATTTCCAGCGCCTTGTCCAGCGCCGCTTTGGGCCCGGCGCCAAAAGGTGCGCCGGGTTCCGGCTTGCCCTCCACACTGGGCACAGCCACCAAGCGGGTGATGTCCCGCAGAATATTGTCACGGTTTTGTTCCGCAAAGGCGTCGATGGACGCCCAACGAGGATCGTTCATGGAAGTACCTCCCCTTATCAATGTAGACTGCCCCTAGTATAGCACAGCCAGAAAAAATGTAAAGGGCCGCCCCACCCTGCAAAGGCTCTTGACAGAGCGGATCATTCGTGTTATATAGTATTTAGCAATACTAAATACTAAGCAAAGGAGATTTTGCCATGGCAGCGACCAGTGAGCAACAGTTTGCCCAGCAATTGAAAAAAGGTGTGCTGGAAATGCTGGTTTTGCAGCTTTTGTCCCTCAAACCCAGTCATGGGTACGAATTGATTGTGCGGCTGCGCGAAAAGGGCGGCGGACTTCTGGATCTGAAAGAAGGAACGCTTTACCCCATTCTCTACCGTTTGGAAGAAGAAGGCTGCATTACCTCGGAATGGAACAGCCCGAACGGAACGGTTTCTCCGGGGAAAATCCCGCGCCGGGTCTACACGGTAACCGAAGCGGGACGCGCCGTACTGACGAAACAACGGGAAACCTGGCACCGCTTTGTGGACTGCGTGGAACAATCTTTGGAAGGAGAATCGCCATGAAATGGAGAATGGGCAACGTCACCCTGGATATTTTGCCGCCGGTAAAACGGTACATGAACGCCATTGAACACCGGCTGCGGGTAGACCGCAAAACCCGTGTGCGGATCATGACCGAGTTGGCCAGCGATTTTCAAAGTCGGCGGGAGAGCGGACAAAGCGACGAATCCATCATGCAAGAGCTGGGCACACCGGAGGAAATTGCTGCCGAATTCAACGCTTCCCTGGGCACCTCCGGGCGCACGGCCAGCCGCTGGCGCTGGGCTTTCATAGCGTTGGCGGCAGCCATCGCTTTTACCCGGTTCCTTCTGCCCGGACTGTTGCTGCCGCAATCCGGCAACCTGGGCATCATTGGAGGAGCCGACGGCCCCACCGCCATCTTTGTCACGACGACCGCTTCCTCCACCCTGTGGGAAACCCTGCCCTGGTTCCTGGGTTGTGCCGGCGGCTTCCTAATGGCGGGATGGTGCCGCAGAGGGGCTGCACAACGCTATGCCCTTCCACTCTTGTTGGGCCTGGCGGGGATTTTGCTGCAGGTGGTTGCCGGCTTCCTGTTGCAGGGGATGCTGGGTTCCCTTGCCGGCGCCTACCTGCTGAGTTCGCTGACAACCCATGGTGTCTGGCTTTGCCTGCTGGTTGCGGTATGGGCGGCCTGGGAATGGCGGCACACTGCAAAGCACGATAAAAAAAGTTGAGTTTTTTTCAAAGCGGGCTTGACAAGCCCGCTTTTCCATGCTAAAATGATACTCGCATTTGGCGGCAGCCACTGTGGAGAGGTGTCCGAGTGGTTTATGGAACTGGTCTTGAAAACCAGCGATTCGCGCGAGCGGACCATGGGTTCGAATCCCATCCTCTCCGCCATTTTGTATAACAAGTGAATCATTTTCTCACTTTGACTGTGGAGTAATACTCAAGAGGTCGAAGAGGCGCCCCTGCTAAGGGCGTAGGGTCCGAAAGGGCCGCGAGAGTTCAAATCTCTCTTACTCCGCCAACAAAACCCGCGATCATCGTAGGATGGATCGCGGGTTTTGTATTTTCAGATTTATTACATTTAACAAAAAGTCCCCCTGCCCGGGCTGTGGCAGGGGGACGGTTTGTTTTTGCAGTTTACAGATTTTCCGGTTCCAGCGCCTCTTCTGCCGGCAGCAGAATATCACTGGCCACCGGCGTCAGGAAGCGGCTGCGGAAAGAAGGCAGGTCCGGGCATTGGGGCAGCAGATGCATCGTCTTGGTCACCACAGCCTCCAGCGTCATGTCATAGGCTTCAATGACCCCGTTCTGCTTGATCTGGTGCCCCACCTGGTACACGCTCATGTCGCTGCCCTCGTAGATAACCTGGGTAGTCATGATGACCACTTTGCCCGCCTGGATCCAGGCCTGTACTTCCCGGGCAAAATCTGCCGTGGCATAGTAGGGCACGCCCCCCACGCCGAATCCCTCCACAATCAGGGCATGGTAAACAGGGCGCAGCAACCGCAACACATCGGGGCGGATACCGGGAATCAGTTTGAGCACAAAGACGGAAGGGTCCAGTGCCAGGCTGGCCTTGGGCTTCCTCAGCCCTGCCGGCATGGGCAACACCGGATACACTTTCCGGTCCCGGATTCTGGCCACCTCCGGATATCCGATACTGGAAAATGCATGGTAGCTTTTGGTGCGCAGTTTCTTGGCGCGGGTTCCCAGCATAGCCTGGCCGTCAAAAACGATGGTCACCCCCCAGGCGCAGGCAGACGACGCATACAGGAAGGCATCCAGCAGGTTGCGCCGGCCATCGGTTTCCCGCTCGCCGATGGAGTTCTGCGCACCGGTCAGCACGATGGGCTTGCGGGAATCAGGCAGCATGTAACTGAGTGCCGCCGCCGTGTAAGCCATCGTGTCGGTACCGTGGGTGATGACAAACCCGTCAAATTCGTCATAGGACGCCAGGATGGCCCCTGCAATCAGTTTCCAGTGATCGGGGTGTACATTGGTGCTGTCCAGCTGGAACAGCTGCCGGGTTTCCACCGGACAGATTTCCCGGATTTCCGGCACCGTGCGCAGCAGTTCCCGGGAAGTCAGCTGCGGGACTTTACCTTCGGCCGTCTTCAGCGTTGCAATGGTACCGCCGGTGGCCAACATCAGAATCTTTTTCACGAACCCTTCTCCTTTTCCTTGCCCGGCATTACCGCACAGACTTTTTTCATCTTACCACAAAAGTTCTGCCTTGTACACAGCAAAAAATCCCTGCCCGCACAAGCGGGCAGGGATTGGAATCAATAGCTGGTCAGGGTGGTGCCGGGGAAATAATGCAGCAGAATGTCCTGGTAGCTCCAACCGTTCTGTGCATAGCCCACGGCGCCCCACTGGCTCATACCACAGCCATGGCCGTAACCGTACACATCAAAGATAAAGCAATCCAGGTTGCTGTCGTAGGTAAAGGTGAAGCACTGACTGCGCAGGCTTCGGCCGTCCACGCTCTGCCGTGCCAGCAGATTCTCGCGGAACCAGCGGCCGCTGACGGAAATGCTGTTGCCATCCGGACCAATCTGGATCTTGGAGACCCAACCATACTGGTTGGTGGAAAGAATTTTGAACCAGTTGTTGGGATCCACGTCGGTAAGATCAATTTCCAGTTCCGACTTGATACGCTCCAGCAAGGTCTGCCGGGCAAAGCGGGCCGTACCGCTGCTGTTGCCGTTGGTGTTCCAGTTGGTGGCAACCGACTGGTCATAGGGGCTGTCCACCGCCTGCAGCCAGGCGATATCGTTGCCCCAGACGTCTGCCGCCGAGGCCGTGCCGGTGCTGGCCGACGCAAAGTATGGGGTGAAGCAGACCTGGCCGTTGTAGGTAACCAGCACGCGGGCCACTTCCTGGGCGGCCGCCAGGGCTGCAGCCCCCGGCGTGGTGCCGGAAACCGCCGGATACCCCGACTGGCTGAGAATCCAGCAATGGGTGGCCACGCACTGGGCCTTGTATGCCTCCGCCGGGGCGTTGGAGCCCAGCTCATTCTGGGCCACCATAGCCAGACACTGAACGAGATCCATGGTCTGGGCCGTACCGTTCATCGTAACGTTGATGGTCTCGGCGCCCGAAGAACTTTCCCCGCCGGAAGAACCGCTGTCGGTGGATTCGGAGGACGGTGCCTCACTGGTGCTGTCCGAGGCGGGGGTCTCGGTCTGGGCCGGTGCGTCGGTGGGAGCCGGCGTTTCGGTGGGTACCGGCGTGGGGGCCGGCGTCGCCGTCACCTGTTCCACCGTCACGGTCTGCTGGGGCAGGGAGCCCTCGGCGCCCTGGTTCAGATCCGACTCGGTCTCACTGCCGGAGCCCGCCACATCGGTCAGGCCGGCCAGCAGCTTGTCCGCCCCTGCAATCAGGGCGTCGGTCTGGGCCTGCATATCGGCGATCTGGGCGCTGTTTCCGGCGGAGTCCTGGGTCTCTTCGGTTTCCTGGGTGTTGTTGCGCTTGGCCGCGCTGGCGGCGGCACTCTGCTGGGCATAACGGTCCACACTGGCGCTGAGCAGACTGCTGATGGTGGGCATGGGCTGATTCTTGCGCTGATACTGCAGCGCCGTCAGCAGCGGCTCCTCGGTGGCCGTGATGGAAGCGCCATCCAGCGCGGCGGTTTCCTCCTCCTCAATCAGACGGCCGGTCACGCAGAGCAGAACGCCGTCCTCATCGGAATGGCTGGTCACCGTGAGGAAATGGGAACGGTCCCCCACTTCCACATCGGTCTGCCACAGGCTGCGGGCCTGGATGCCGGCCACAAAGGAGAGATAATCGTAATAGTTGGAAAGATCGGTGCTGCCGTACAGATCAAAGGCGCCCTCCCCTTCCTCGGCGGGGTCCAGATAATACACGGCCAGGACCTTGAAGCGGTAGGTGCCGCTTGCCAGGTAAAGGGTAAAGCCGCTGTTATCCCGGATGACGTCCTCCTGCGCCAGGGAAGCGTAGGTGTTCCCCGTGCATTCCAGCACGGTATTGCCCGGGGAGGTCAGATCCAGGGCGCTGGCCGTGGCAAAGCGGACGATGGACTTCTGGGTTCCGTCGCTGGCGGTATCGGGTTCCGTGCCCGCGGCATACACCAGCGTACCATCCAGACCGGGCCAGCCCAGGTAGCCGGTAGCGCCGGGGCGCTTTTCCAGCGCGTTGGTCAGGTAGGACTGGGCTGTCTCGTCATAGGCGGTGGTACCGTAGTTTTTGGCTGCCGGACGGGTGCCTAGATCGTTGCGGAAGAACCACCACAGGCCCACCAGACCGGCCAGCACCAGCAGCACCACAAACACCAGCACCATGGTGACGGTGCGCCTGCGGCGGCGCTCGGTGCGTTCAATCATGGCCAGGCTGCGGTTGCGGATGCTGGCTGCCTCGCCGGAAACAGGGCGATCCCGCCGCGGGACCGAGGCGGCCGGTTTTCTCTGGCGGCGCTCGGCCTTGGCCTGGGCAGCCGCCAACTCGGCCTCGTCCTCCTCCGAGAAGAGCCGGGTTGCCGCACGGGTAAAGTCTTCGGCGGTGGTGGTACGCCCGGCCGCCGCGTCGGCATCGTCCGCTGCCTGGGCAGCCGCCAGCGCTTCGGGATCAATCTCGGCGGAGAAATCCGGGATTTCCTCGTCCAGAATGGAGGGAGCCGGTTCCTTGCGCCCGGTGAGGGAAATGTCGTATGCATCCTCCGGGGCCTCGGTCTCCGGCTGGGACGGCATGGCCGCAGACCGGCGCCGACGGGCGGCACCGGCCGCCTGGGGGCCTGCTGTTTCGATGTTCAAGGGGTCCGTATTGGGTTGCGGCTGCTGTACCAGATCAGTTTCGAACTGAATGGTGCCCACCGGAGCCGTCCCGGTCGCAGCCGCCTGCCGGACCGCTCCGGTGTGCAGTGTGCGGGTATGGGAGGGCTGCTGCGGTTCGGGGGGCATCTCCGGTTCGGCGGTATCGAAATCCATCATCGGCTCAAAATCCGCCGTGTGGTCCGCCTCCTGGGTGGCCGGGGTACGGCGCCGCAGCGAGAACCGCACCGTGTTGCCCCGTTCCCGCCCGGCTTCCGACACCAGGAGCAGCGGACGCTCCTTGCCGGGGCGGAAGGTGATGCAGGAATCGGTGAGGCGCAGCCCCTGCAGCCGCCGGCGCAGCAGGTCCAGAATCTGGTTGCCGATGGCGGCATCGCTCAGTTCGGGCGGCAGCGCACAGGCCGCCGCTCCATGGCGGTCGCAGACCAGCACAAAGGGACATTGCCCCACGGTGGCCGGCATGTAGGCCACCGCGAAATCTGCACCGGTGACCTGCATGGCCGAAACAGCCCGGGCTGCGGCCGCCTGGACCACATCGCCGGGAAATTTTTTGAGGATCTGGGGCGGCACCTTGATCTGCCGCTCCCGCTTGGGGTCTGCGTAGCTTTCGGTGCCAAAGTCAAACACCGCCTCGCTGTGCGGCAGCGGTTGCAGCAGGTTGCCCACCAGGCGGCCGGTGGTTTCGTCCACCGCCACCAGCAGTTTGCGCTTGTGCAGCAACAGGTCCAGCGCGGCCTGGGCCAGGCTGGTTTCGCCGGTGGCAAAAACATCATCGCCGAATTTGGCATTCAGCTTTTGTACCCACTTGTCGCAATACTGCTCGGCCATGGCACGGTTGGGCGCGCTGACCTGCACGCAGACGGCAAATTCGCCGTCCCGTTCCAACAATCGTAAACCGGGGCAGCCGTCGTCCCGGGCCTGCCGCAGCACCGCCGAAACTTCGGCCGCGGTGGGTCCGAAAACCCGCAAAATTTTGAGTTGTGTGTTGACCATGGTGTGCCTTTCTATAGGAATGGAAGGGGGTCTGTCAGATGGCCAGTGTATCGGCCGGGTCGTCCGGCGTGACTGCCATACCGTCCGGCACCGGCAGCCCCAGCGCCATCCGGCGCAGCAGATCCAGAGCATACAAGGTGGCCCGGGTACGGATGATCCCCCGGTCATGGTAACCGCCCAGCGTCAGCCGCAGCAGCCACCCCCGGTTGGTCCGGGCGTCGGCGCCGGCCAGGTAGACGGTTCCCACCGGCTTGTCCGGCAAAGCGCCGCCGGGGCCGGCAATGCCGGTAATACCCACAGCCAGCTCGGCCCCCGAAGCACGGGCGGCTCCAAAGGCCATGGCCACCGCCACCGGACCGGATACCACATTGTACCGTTGGATGAGGGCGGCATCCACCCCCAGCAGTCTTTGCTTGGCTTCCTCGGCGTAGGTGACAAAACCGTAGCCGAACACCGCGCTGGACCCCGGTACGTTGGTGATCCGTTCGGCGATCATGCCGCCGGTGCAGCTTTCCGCCGTGGCGGCATGCAGGCCTTTTTCCTGCAACACCCGCACCACCGTGTATTCCAGGGCGGGCACGTCCACATCGTAGGCGGCATCGCCCAGAATGGCACGGAACTTGTCCAGGTAGGCATTGCACGCGGCCTCGGCGGCTTCGGGGGTGGCTTCCCGGGCCGTGACCCGGATCTCACTTTCCCCCGTCTTGCAGTAGATGGCTGCCGTGGGATTGGTGCTCTCAAACAGCGGCGCCACTTTGCTGGCAATGCTGCTCTCGCCCCCCAGTACCCGCAGGGTACGGGAATGGATGGTGCAGTTCTGGCGTTTTTGCAGGGCCGGGCGGACCTGCTCGGTCCACATGGCCTTCATTTCCCGGGGGACACCGGGCATCAGTACGGCACAATGCCCCTGGCTGTCCTCAAACCAGGCGCCGGGGGCCGTGCCGTGATCGTTGATAATCTTATGGCCACGGGTAGGTACCATGGCCTGTTTGCGGTTGTTGGGCGTGGGGTTGCGGTGGGTGCGGGCAAAAAATGCCACGATCTTATCCCATTCCGCCTGGTCAAACTGCAGGGTATCCTCAAAAGCAGCGGCCACCGTTTCCTTGGTAAGGTCATCCTCGGTGGGGCCCAGCCCGCCCGAAAAAACCAGCAGGTCGCTGCGGCTGCGGGCCTGCAGCACCAGTTCTTTCAGGCGCTGGGGGTTGTCCCCGATGACATGTTCATGCAGTACGCTGATGCCCAGCTCGGCCAGTTCCCGGCTGAGAAACTGGGCGTTGGTGTTGAGGATATCCCCCAGCAGCAGTTCCGTTCCCACGCAAATAATTTCTGCGGTCACAGCAAATCGTCCTCTCCCATCCGAATGGCAATCTTCTCCACGCCGTCCGCCGCTTCGGTCTCCAGCGCGGCCAGATCCGGCATAGCAGCCTCCGCCGCCAGAATTTCTTCCAGCGTGGGGTTGGTCTTGGGATGGGGCGGGGTGAAGATGGTGCAGCAATCCTCGTAGGGTTCGATGGAGGTATCGAAGGTGCCGATCTTACGGGACAGACCGATGATTTCAGTCTTGTCCATACCGATGCAGGGACGCAGCACCGGCAGATCCTGGGCCTGGTCTGTGCAGACCAGGGCTGCCATGGTCTGGCTGGCCACCTGGGCCAGGCTTTCGCCGGTGATCAGGGCCTGCAGTTCCAGCTTTTTGGCCACCTGATTGGCAATGCGCAGCATGCTGCGCCGCATGAGCACCGTAAACAATACATCGGGCGCGTGGTCCCGGATGTATTCCTGGGGTTTGGTGTAGGGTACCACAAACAGGGTGCAGTTTCCGGTGTATTCCACCAGCTCCTTGGCCAGCTTCTGCACCTTGAGTTTGGCGCGCAAACTGGTGTAGGGCGGGCTGGCGAAATGGATATGATGCAGCGCCAGACCGCGGCGCGCCATACACCAGGCAGCCACGGGGCTGTCGATGCCGCCGGACAACAGGTTCAGTGCCCGGCCGCTGGTGCCCACCGGCAGGCCGCCGGCAGCATCCACCTTGGGGCCGTGGACATACGCCGCGTGGTCCCGGATTTCCACCATGATTTCCAGCTGGGGATGGTGTACGTCCACCCGCAGGTGGTGGTGCTTGTCCAGCAGGTAGGCCCCCAGCTCCCGGCAGATTTCCGGGCTCTTCATGGGGTAGGATTTATCGGCGCGCTTGGCCTCCACCTTGAAGGTGCGCAGGCTCCGCAGGGTCTGCCCCAGATAGGCCTCGGCGGTTTCGCAGATGGCGGCGAAGTCCTTGTCGCATTCCACGGCGCGGCTCATCTTGACGATGCCGAACACCCGGGAGATCCGGCGGAAGGCCTCCTCCATATCCAGATTGTCTTCCATCGGTTCGATAAAAACCGTGCTCTGGGCCTGATATACTTTGAACTTGCCCAGCGGTTCCAGACGCCAGCGGATGATCTTGGCAAGACGGGCTTCGAACTTGCCGCGGTTCAGGCCTTTCAGGGTCATTTCGCCCTGGTAGGCCAGGATGATTTCTTTCATAGGGTATGCCTTTCGTTTCAGATATGCTGCAGACTCTGCAGGCCGTTGTACAGCCCGTCCAACAGGGCGTCCACGTCCTCGGGGGTGTTTTCAGCGCAGAAGCTGACCCGCAGCGCCGTGTGGATGGTCCGCTCGTCGCAGCCCATGGCCTCCAGCGTATGGCTGGGCTCGCCCTTGTCACAGGCGCTGCCGCCCGACACCAGCACCCCGCGGGTGTTGAGATAATTGATAAAAGTCTGGCTGTTGATGCAGCCGGTGGAGAAATTCACCACTTCGGGCACGGCGTCCTCCGGCGAATTGATGGTGATGCCGGGCAGCTTGGCCAGTCCCGCCCGCAAACGGCGGTTGAGCTCCTCGATGTGGGTTTCCCGGCTGCGCATACCCTGGTATCCTTTGGCCGCCGCCAGGCCCAGCCCCACAATGTAGGGCGTATTCTCGGTGCCGGGACGCAGGCCCCGCTCCTGGTGACCGCCACGGTAGGGCGGGCGAAGCGTCTGCCGCTGGCTGTCCCGGATAAACAGTGCGCCGATCCCCTTGGGGGCATGGATCTTATGCCCCGACACGGCCAGCGTATCCACCCCGGCCCACTTCTGCAGGTCGATGGGAATGCGCAGCCACGCCTGCACCGCGTCCACATGGAAATGGGTGCGGTTGTTGCGCGCCTTGATGCCGGCCGCCAGCGCCGCAATGTCCTGCACGGCGCCGGTTTCGTTATTGACCGCCATGCAGGAGGCCAGCACGGTGTTTTTATCCACCGCCGCCAGGAACTTTTCCACGCTGAGGTGCCCGTCCGCTTCGGGCAGAATTTCCACCACGGTGAAGCCTTCGTTTTCCAGTGCGCGGGCCGCAAGCTGCACGCTGGGATGCTCAAAGCCGGAGACCACCACTTTGTTGCCCCAATGCCGCCGGGGCATGGCGGCGCCCCACACTGCCATGTTGTTGCCCTCGGTACCGCAGGCGGTGAAGTACACCTCATCACTGCGGCAGTGCAACGTTTTGGCAATGCGGGTCCGTGCATTTTCGATGCCGTCCTGGGCGGCTACCGCCGGGTCATACAGGCTGCTGGGATTGGCCCACAGCTCCACCAGGGCATCGTGGATGACCTCGGTAACGGCCGGGTCGATGCGGGTGGTGGCGGCGTTGTCCAAATAATGAAGTTGGGGCTCGGAAAGCATACTGCTTCCTCACATTTTTGCACAAAATTATACAGGATAAATTATACACGCCCGGAGCCGGAAAAACAACAGCCCCCACAATTTTTTTTCCGCATTTTGGCACAAAAAATGCGGGGCAGCCCAAACTGTCCCGCAAAGGCGAGCTTGTTTATTGGCCGAAATCCTCGGCGGCTTTTTTCATCATGGCCCGGATGGGCAGGTTGTAGGGGCAACGGGTCTCGCAGACGCCGCACTGTACACAGGCCCCCGCCTTAACCGGCAGCGTGGCATACCGTTCCCGGCCCCATCCCTGCAGGCCGTAGCGGTTCAGGTACCCCTGGAACAGGAAGACGCTGGGGATCTGGATGCCCACCGTGCAGGGTGCACAGTAATTGCAGCGGCGACAGAACTGGGTGCCCAACTCGTCCCGCACCTTCTGGCAGGCAGCTTCCTCCTCTGCCGTCAGAGGGGCGATGTTCTCCGCGCCTTTGACGTTGCCTTCCAGTTCCTCCGGGGCTGCCATGCCCGGGATGGCCACCGTCACGTCGGGATTGGACAGCACATATCGGAGGGCCAGCCGGCCATCCTCAATGGCGCCGCCCGCCAGGGGTTTCATGTCGATGAATCCCTTGCCGGCCTCGGCACACCGACGGATGAGTTCCGCTCCCTGTTGTTCCACAATGTTATAGGGGAACATGATGGTCTCAATCTCGGGGATTTCCAGCGCCGCCTCAAACACGGCGGCCAGATGCGCGGTCAGGCCGATGTGCCCCACCACGCCTCTGGCCTTGGCTTCCCGCAAGGCCTCCAGGGAACCGCCGGGTGCCAGGATCTTTCTCAGGTCTTCCAGGCTGGGGTTGTGGAACTGGTACAGCTCGATATGGTCGGTGCGCAGGTTTTCCAGGCTCCTCGCCAGCTCGGATTCCATCTCCTCCCGGGTCAGCGCCCGGCACTTGGTGGCCAGCACAAAGGCATCCCGCAGCCCCAGCTCCTCCAGCGACTGCCCGATCCATGCCTCGCTGACCGTGTAGGCACGGGCCGTGTCAATGTAGTTGATGCCCGCCTCATGGGCGGCCTTGAGCAGTTCCCGGGTGCCGGGCTGGTCGATGCGCTGGATGGGAATACCGCCGAACCCCAGGCGGGAAATCCGCAGGCTGGTCTGACCCAATTGTACATATTGCATACCGCTTCGCCTCGCTTTGCAAATTTTTGACTTTCCTTTTGTATTATAGCAAATCCTGCCGGGATTTCCAGCCCCCTGCCCTACCTTTTGATTGACAAAACGCACCCGGTGCGCTACCATTACATTAATACTTTTCAGGCTGACTCACAGAGGGGGAAAACTACCATGAAATATGGGTTTATCGGTTGCGGCAACATGGGTGGCGCCGTGGCACGCGCCGTCTGCAAGGGTGCCGGTGCCGGGGATGTGCTGCTGGCCAACCGCACACCCGCCAAAGCCCAGGCACTGGCCGACGAACTGGGCTGCGCCTGCGGCACCAATGAACAGGTGGCCAGCATCTGCGATTTCATCTTCCTGGGCGTAAAGCCCCAGATGATGGAAGACATGCTGGATGAACTGGCCCCTGTGCTGGAAGGCCGTTCCGAGAGCCGGCCCTTTGTGCTGGTGAGCATGGCGGCAGGCCTTTCCATGCACCAGATCCGCCAGATGGCGGGCAGCGGTTACCCCATCATCCGGATGATGCCCAACACCCCGGTGGCCCTGGGGGACGGCATGATCCAATACTGCTACGACGACGTGGAGCCTGAGCAACTGCAAGAGTGGCTGAGCGCCATGGCCCCCGCCGGGTGTCTGGACGAGGTGCCTGAAAACCTCATCGATGCTGCCAGCGCCGTGTCCGGCTGCGGCCCCGCCTGGGTCTATCAGTTCATTGAAGCGCTGGCCGACGGCGGTGTGGCCGCCGGGCTGCCCCGCGCCAAGGCCCAGGAATACGCCGCCCAGACGGTGCTGGGCAGTGCCCGCATGGTACTGGAAAGCGGACAGCATCCCGGCGCCCTGAAAGATGCCGTGTGCAGCCCCGGTGGCTCCACCATCCAGGGGGTCCGCCTGCTGGAGCAGCGGGCTTTCCGCGGTGCCGTCACCGACGCTGTACTGGCCGCCTACGAAAAAACAAAGGAATTGGGGAAGTAAACTATGCGGATCGTTGTAAAGGTGGGCACCAGCACCATCGCCCACCCGGGCGGACGGTTGAACATCCGTCACACCGAGGACCTGGTCAAGGTGTGGAGCGACATCAAAAACGCCGGCCATGAACTGATCGTGGTATCCTCGGCGGCCACCGGCCTGGGTGTGGGCAAGCTGCAGATCCAGCGTCCCCAGGACATCACCACCAAACAGGCCGCCGCCGCAGTGGGCCAGTGTGAGCTGATGTACACCTACGACCGGCTGTTCAGTCAGTACAACCATACCGTCGCCCAGATGCTGCTGACCTGGGAGGACTTTGACCACGAAAACCGGCTGCGCAACCTGTGCAGCACGCTGGAACGGCTGCTGCAGTTGGGCGCCATTCCCATTATCAACGAAAACGATCCCGTCGCCATCGAGGAATACTCCCTGGGCGACAACGATACCCTGGCTGCCCTGGTTGCCCAGTGCATCCACGCCGACCTGGTCATTCTGCTGTCCGACATCGACGGGCTGTACACCGCCGATCCCCACAGCGATCCCAACGCCCGGCTCATTCCTGTGGTGGAACAGATCACCCCGGAAATCGAGCGGCTGGCCGGCGGTGCCGGTTCGGCGCTGGGCACCGGCGGCATGCTGACCAAAGTGGTGGCTGCCAAGCGTGCCACCGCCGCCGGGGTGGATATGATCATCGCCAACGGAGCCCACGCGGATATTCTGTACGATATTCTGGAGGGCAAGCCCGTCGGCACCAAGTTCATCGGCAAGAAGGAGGTTCTGTCATGACCACCCGTGAGATTCTGGAGCTGGCACAGGGAGCCCGCACATCGGTGGCGCTGGCCGACACCCACGCCAAAAACGAGGCCCTGGAAGCCATGGCCGTCGCCCTGATCGCCGCCCAGGAGGAGATCCTGGCCGCCAACCGACAGGATGTGGAAGCCGCACGGGGCCGCGTGAGTGACGTCATGCTGGACCGCCTGGCCCTGACCCCCAGCCGTTTGACCGATATGGCCAAAGGCATGCGGGAAGTGGCTGCCCTGCCGGACCCGGTGGGTGCCGTACTGCGCAAGATTGTGCGCCCCAACGGGCTGGTCATTGAAAAGACCGCCGTGCCCATGGGCGTCATTGCCATCATCTATGAGAGCCGCCCCAATGTCACCAGCGACGCAGCCGCCCTGGCCCTCAAGGCGGGCAGCGCCTGTGTGCTGCGCTGCGGCCGGGATGCCTGGGCCAGTTGCCACGCCATTGTGGAGGCTCTGCGGGCCGGACTGCGCAAAGTGCACCTGCCCGAATGTGCCATCAGTTTAATTGAGGATACCAGCCACGCCAGCGCCAACGAACTGATGACGGCGGACGGCTTGGTGGATCTGCTGATCCCCCGGGGCGGTGCCGGTCTGATCCGCGCCTGTGTGGAGAATGCCACCGTCCCCTGCATTCAGACCGGCACCGGCATCTGCCACGTCTATGTGGATGCGGCAGCCGACCTGGACATGGCCCTCCGCATTGTGGAGAACGCCAAAACCAGCCGTCCCAGCGTGTGCAACGCCGAGGAGACCCTTCTGGTCCACCGGGATGTAGCCGCCCGGTTCCTGCCCATGCTGAAAAAGTGCCTGGTGGAGGACCGTGCCGCTGCCGGGTTGACCCCGGTGGAATTGCATCTGGATCCGGCGGCGGCAGCCATCATTGACGGCGTACCGGCCGCCCCCGAAGATTTTGACACCGAATATCTGGACTACAAACTCAGTGTGGCGGTGGTTTCCTCCCTGGAGGATGCGCTGGACCATATCGCCCACCACTCCACCCATCACAGCGAGGCCATCGTCACCACCGACAAGGTGGCCGCGCACCGTTTTGCCGCCTGTGTGGACAGCGCTGCCGTTTATATCAACGCCAGCACCCGCTTCACCGACGGCGGGGAGTTCGGTCTGGGCTGCGAAATGGGCATCAGCACCCAGAAGCTGCATGCCCGCGGCCCCATGGGATTGGCCGAGCTTTGCACCTACAAATACATCATTCACGGCAACGGACAGGTCCGGGGCGGTGCTGCCTCGATGCTGCAGACGCCCTGCCACTGATCTTTTTACCGTAAAAAACCGGGACGACCACAAGTGAACTGCACCCCATTTGTTAGACAGTGTGATATACTGAATAACAAATGGGGTG
>ERZ1090868.290-NODE-290-length-27711-cov-6.848062_pt1 | contig 27711 bp, 24 predicted proteins | sample MGYA00478475_ERZ1090868 | MGnify/ENA primary metagenome ERZ1090868 (study PRJEB33644, sample SAMEA5815747) | chicken gut metagenome | biome: Chicken; feature: Gastrointestinal Tract; material: Caecum | place: Ireland | collected 2019-01-01 | study: A study of the...
AGCCTTTCGGCTGCGCCTGTCTGTGTTCCGGGATGGATTATTCGGCCGTCTTATAACCGTCGGGATTGTGGCTCTGCCAGTTCCAGCTGTGGGCACACATCTCCTCGATGCCGTACTGGGCTTCCCAACCCAGTTCCCGCTTGGCCTTGCTGGGATCACACCAGCACTCGGCAATGTCGCCGGGACGGCGGGGATCGATCACATAGGGGATTTCCTTGCCGCAGGCCTTGCTGAAGGCATGGATGACGTCCAGTACGCTGTAGCCGTGGCCGGTGCCCAGGTTGCAGATGAAGAGGCCGGGCTTTTCTTCCAGCTTCTTGATAGCCGCCACATGGCCGCGGGCCAGATCCACCACGTGGATGTAGTCCCGTACACCGGTGCCGTCGGGGGTGGGGTAGTCATTGCCGAAGACGTGGACCTTCTCCAGCTTGCCCACAGCCACCTTGGCGATATAGGGCACCAGGTTGTTGGGAATACCGTTGGGGTCCTCGCCGATGAGGCCGGAGGGATGGGCGCCGATGGGGTTGAAGTAACGCAGCAGCGCCACATTCAGCTCCAGATCGGCATGACAGCAGTCGGTGAGGATCCGCTCGGTAAAGACCTTGGTGGTGCCGTAGGGGTTGGTGGTGCCGCCCACGGGGAAGTCCTCGCGGATGGGCACGCTGGCGGGGTCACCGTAGACGGTGGCCGAGGAGGAGAAGATGATGTTATGGCAGTTGTAACGCCGCATAACATCCAGGATGTTCAGGGTGCATTCCAGGTTGTTGGAGTAGTACTCAATGGGTTTGGAGACGCTCTCGCCCACCGCCTTGTAGGCTGCGAACTGGATCACGCAGTCGATGTCGGGGTTGTCCGCAAAGATCTTTTCCACAGCCGCCTTGTCGGTCATATCGGCCTCCACAAAGCGGAAATCCTTGCCGGAGATCTTCTTGACACGGGCCAGTGCCTCGGGGCAGGAATTGTAGAAGTTGTCCGCCACGACGATGTCGTACCCGGCGGCCAGAAGTTCCACACAGGTGTGGCTGCCGATGTATCCGGCGCCACCGCTCACCAAAATTGCCATACCAATCGTCTCCTTTGTATTCTTTTGTCGCTGTTGCGCGGGCGTGTATCGTCCGCTTCCGTTACTATCATTCTACTTTTTCTGGTCCGGTTCTGGAATAGACGTTTTCGGTGCCTCTTTGTCTTTTTGTTGCTTGTTTTGGCGGCGGGCCGGCAACCCCTGCTGCATGCGCCGGTAGGCGCTGGGGGTGTTGCCGGTGGCGGCATGGAACTTTTGGCTGAAATAAGCCCCCGAACAATAGCCCATCTGGGCCGCCACCTCGCCGGGGGTGGCCCCCCTGGCCAGCAGCTGCGAAGCATATTCCAGCCGCATGGACGAAAACTCGTCCATAGCGGTATGGCGCAGCCGGGCACGGAAGGCCTGCTGCAGCTGGGTGCGGGTGCACCCCACCGCCGCACAGACTTCGTCAATCTTGACCTCGTGGGTCAGATTCTGGGCGAAATAGGCCCGGGCCGCTTCCACCAGGGCGGTCTGTCGGCGTTCCCGCCGCACGCGCAGGGTGGGCTTGCGGGGCCGCTTGCAGCGCCGCGCCAGCAGGATCAGCAGGTTTTCCAGATGGATGGCCAGCTGCTGCCGGGCACCGAAGGCCACATCCTCCCGGGGAACCGGCCGGTCCCCGGGATTGGCCACCGGTTCGTACAGGTCCCCCACCGCCTTCATCAGCCAAGTCAGGTCATGCTGTTCCGCCGGCTCGGCGTGGAATACCGCGCCCCGGAACCGGTCCATGGCAGCCCCGGAGCAGAAAAAGTCGATGCGCAGCACCTCGGGTGGAATTTCGCCGGCGCTGTGCATGGCAAAAATTTCCTCCGGCTGGTGCAGCAGAATGCCGCCGGCACGCAGCAGGACCCGTTTTTCGTTGCAGCGTTCCTCCACGGCACCGCTGCGCACATAGACCAGCTGCCACCCCGGTGACCGGGTGGCGGCAAGCGCTTCCTCGGCACGGTATTCCGCCGCCCAGGCGGCCGTGATTGCTTCAATCCGCAGCGGGAATTCCTCGTTGGACGCCATATCTCCCTCCCTGGTGGTTCAGACCGTCACCGCGCCGCTGTCCAGCCAGGAGTCTGCGGGGCTGCCGCCATAGCGGAAGACCCCCGGCTCCACATCGTCCAGCAGCGGGAACTGTCCCAGTTCGGGGCAACTGTCCGCCAGGCCGATGCAGTAGGCCGTCAGCGGACTGATGACCTTGTCAATGGATGTATAAACGTTGCTGCCATCCGCCCCGTAGGTGCTGAGCATGATGTCGTCGGGGTAGGTCTGCTCCACGTAGGCGGTCAGCGCGCCGTCCACATAGGGGTCGCTGCTGCCGGCATAGAGATCGGGGGCACCGAACAGGTGCAGAATCTCGTGGGCATAGGTAGCCGGGGATTCCGGCTCCGTCTGGGCGGCATAGGCATCATAGCGGTACAGGCAGCAATATTCATGGTAAAAGTCCGGGCCGTCCTCGGCATAGTGGGCCATGGTGAAGGAGGTACCGCTCACCGGCAGGAACAGCAGAAAGCCCACATGGTCGGTGCCGTACCGGGCCTGCAGGTCAGCGGTGTCCAGCGTGGCGCACAGGGCATCCATCTCGTCCAGGAAGGCGTTGCTCTCCTCCGAGTCCACACCGCCCCGCAACCGGGACTGCAGCGAATAGGTATGACACAGGGGACTGTTCTCGGTTCCGTCGTCGTAATAAAGCCGGGTCGTCACCCCATAGTCCGATGCCTGTTCGCCGATCCAGTCCACGGCCATGGCCACCTGCTGCTGGGTCTGGGCCCGGGCCTCCCGGGTCCAGATGCTGCCGGTGGCCGCGTCGTTGAGATAGACGCTGACCAGCACGGTGGGTTCCTCCAGCAGCCGGACGCTGCCATACAGGGACTCCTCCCCCAGCGGGGCGGGTTCCGGCGTGGGGGACGGCGTGGGTGCCGGGTCCTCCACCGAGGGCATATCCGGCACCAGTTGGGCCTGCCGCCGGGGCATACACCCGCACAGAAGCACCAGCCCCAGCACCAGGACCGCAAGGTGTTTTTTCATGGAACTCCCTTACCCTTCGTTCACAGCTGCAGCACCGGTTTGCCGTCCTGGGCCACCAGCCGCACGGTGGCAGGTCCCTGTCCCAGACGGCCGTCCACCAGCGCTTCGGCGACGGGATCTTCCACCGCCTTGCGGATGGTGCGCCGCAGTTCACGGGCGCCGTACTTGGTGGAGCTCTGGTCCACAATAGCGGCCAGCGCGGGCTGGTCGTACTCCAGCGTGATGCCGTGGGCCGTCAGGCCAGGCTTGTATTCCTCCAGCATGAGCGCCGCAATCTTTTCCAGATTTTCCTGGCTGAGGGGATGGAAGGTGATGACCTCATCCACACGGCCCAGGAACTCCGGCCGCAGGAACTCCTGCAGAGCCTTGAGGCTCTTGTCAGCGCTGGCTACTTCCAGCTTTTTGCCAAAGCCGGTGGCACCGCTCTGGTCGGTGGAACCGGCGTTGGATGTCATACAGATGACCGTGTTGGAAAAGTCCACCGTGCGGCCCTGGGCGTCGTTGATCTTGCCTTCGTCCAGGATCTGCAGCAGAATGTTCATCACGTCGGGGTGGGCCTTCTCGATCTCGTCAAAGAGCACCACACTGTAGGGATGGCGGCGGACCTTCTCGGTGAGCTGGCCGGCCTCGTCGTAGCCCACATAGCCCGGAGGCGAGCCGATCAGACGGGAGACGGCATATTTTTCCATATACTCGCTCATGTCGATGGAGATCAGCGGGTCCACCGTATCAAAGAGCTGGTGGGCCAGCTGTTTGACCAGCTCGGTCTTGCCCACACCGGTGGGGCCGACAAAGATGAAGCTGGCCGGACGATGCCGGCCGGACAGGTCGGCACGGGCCCGCTTGATGGCACCGGCCACCGCATGCACCGCCTCGTCCTGACCGATGATGTGCGCCTTGAGGGCCTCTTCCAGCCCCTGCAGACGACCGTACTCGGTCTCCTTGATTTTGACGGCGGGAATGCCGGTCCACAGTTCCACCACCTGAGCCACATCGTCCATGGTGACCTGGATTTCCGCCACACGGAGCTGCAGCGCCGGCAGCTTTTCCCGCTGCTGGGCCAGCTCGGTCTTGACGGCAGCCAGGGCCTCGTAGTCGATGGCAGCCTCCTGGCCGTTTTCCGGCTCGGGATTTTCCAGCTCATGTTCCCGGCTTTCCAGTTCCGCCACATGGCGCTGGGCCTCGATCAGTTCGGTGATCTCGGGGTGACGCAGATTGCAGCAGGCACAGGATTCATCCAGCAGGTCGATGGCCTTGTCGGGCAGGAAGCGGTCAGTGATATAGCGTTCCGACAGCTTGACGATGCTGGCAACCACCGCATCCGGCACCTGGACACAGTGGTGCTTCTCGTAGTAGATTTTGACGCCCTTGAGGACCTCGATGGTGTCCAGCAGCGAGGGTTCCTCCACCTTTACAGGCTGGAAGCGACGTTCCAGGGCGGAGTCCTTCTCGATATATTTGCGGTATTCGGCAAAGGTGGTGGCACCGATGACCTGCACCTGCCCGCGGGAGAGGGCGGGTTTCATGATGTTGGCGGCGTTCATGGCCCCCTCGGAATCGCCGGCGCCCACAATGGAGTGGATCTCGTCGATGAAGAGGATGATGTTGCCGGCGGCTTTTACTTCGCTGATGAGGCCCTTGACCCGCTGCTCAAACTGGCCGCGGAACTGGGTACCGGCAATGAGGGCCGTCATATCCAGCAGGAAAATTTCCTTGTCCTGCAGGCGGGCCGGCACCTTGCCCTCGGCAATGCGTTGGGCAATGCCCTCGGCAATGGCGGTCTTGCCCACGCCAGCCTCGCCGATGAGGCAGGGATTGTTCTTCTGGCGGCGGCAGAGGATCTGGATGGTGCGGTAGATTTCCCGGTCACGGCCGATGATCCGGTCGGTCTTGCCATCCCGGGCCTTCTGGGTCAGATTCTCGCAGTAGGCATCCAGGAACTTGCGGCGGGGCCCCTTCTCCTTTTTACCGTTCTGGGGCGCCTCGCCGTTCTGGCGCTGGCCACCCAGGCCAAAGGGGAACACCGGCGAACCGCCGGGCACAAAATCGTCCTGGGGACCGTCCGGGCTGTCCTCCCCCGTGGGGGCCAGCATGCCGGAATCGGCGGCTTCCTGCAGGAAACTGCCCATCCGTTCCTCCATATTTTCCAGGTCCTGGTCGGACATACCGAACTGTTTCATCAGATCATCCACGGGCTGGATATGCATTGCCCGAGCGCAGGTCAGGCAATAGCCTTCCTGCACAGGTTTGCCGTTTTCCATGCGTTGCACAAAGACCACGGCGGGACGCTTTTTGCAGCGTACACAAAGCATAGGTTTCACCTCTCTATAAAAAACAATTGCTTGTCAAAAAATCCATGCAATGGTTCTATTATCAGACCAACCCACGGTTTTTGCAAGCAATGGCGGGGAATGTTTAGAATTTTTTCATTTAATAGTGGGTCAGAAAGGGATTGTAGGCACTGAAGATGCCGTATCCCACACTCTGTTTCAGGATGCCCATGGTGAGGAAATCCACCGTGCCCAGCGTGACACTGGCCAAAAACCAGAGCAGCATGGCCAGCACCCAGCAATCCAGTGCACCGACGCCCAGGCCCAGCACCAGACCCAGCGCCCGGTTGATGCCGCCCACCAGCGGCACACTGTTCACATGGCACAGCAGGCCGACCACCAGCCGGAAGATCCAGCGCAGCACCAGGCAGAGCACCACAAAAAGCAATACCTGCACAAAAGGCAGCAGAATCGGCTGCAGGGCGGTGGTGATCTGTTCGGGCAGCACCGAGCCGGCCCCCTGCACCATAGTGCTCAGGGTCTCCCGCACGGTGGCGGGCAGAAACTCCATGCCCTGCACGGCGGCGGCCAGGTCCCCGCCCGACTGCGCCACTGCGGATTCCACTTTGGCGGAAACCGAACCGCTGAGGAAGGTCTCGTAGACGGGACCGGCCAGTGTGTTGCTGGCAAAGATGGCCACACCGGCGGCCACCACCGTGCCCACCAGTTCGGCCAGACTTGCCAGGAAACCCTTGCGCCAGCTGGAAACCGCCGCAAAGGCAAAGACAATCACAAACAAAAGATCATAGATCCATGCCATAATTCAAAATCCTTTCTAGGGGTTCAGGATGCCGGAGGGGCGAGCACCTCGGCGCTGCTGCCGGTGAACACCAGCAGCTGGGCGGCGTCCAGCACCGCCTGGGGGTGGGCGGCCAGGTCTTCCCGGGCCCAGTTCTGCACCCCGTCATAGCTGTAGCACTCCACCGCGTTGGGACAAAGCAGATAGATATCGGTATCGGTGGCCGTGACGCCGTAGGCCTGCCGGGCCGGAATTTCGGCCAGCAGGGTCAGGTCGCTGTCAAAGGTCACCAGGCTGTTGCCGCCCCGGATATTAAGCAGCAGCGCCGTCTGACGCATACCGGGTGCCGCACTTTGCAGGGTGGCACCGCCGAAGTCGTAGCGGGCGGTCTCGGTGGCCGTGCGGGGGTCCAGCACCGCGATGTAGGTGTCAAAGACCGCCACCACCCGGCTATCGGTCTGCCAGTCCAGCAACAGCAGCATGCTGCCCTGGGTGGCCGTGTAGGCCGGGCCCTCGCTCTCGTCCGCCGTATCCATAAAGTAGATGCTGCAGCTGAGCTGTCCGTCCCGGGCCGCCAGCGTGCCGGCGGCAAAGCGCCGGTTGTCGGGGGCAAAATCCAGAGCGATGGGCGTTCCCTCGTTCTGGGTCATCTGCCAGTTGTAGGTGAGGTTGAAGGAGGGGTCGAAGATCTGCAGCTGGGCGGTATAACGGCCCGACTCGGTAACCACGGCCAGGGTATTGTTGTTGGACATGGCACACAGCAAAATGCCGTCATCAAAGGTCCTGGTGAAAAGACCCCGGGTCCGGCTGGAGACCTGCAGTTCATTGCCCGCCCGGTTGTACACCACAAACCGGGTACCGCCCACCGCCAGCACGGGGCGGGCGTAGCCGGGCTGGAAATTGCGCACCTGGTTGCCGTAGGCCGAATAGACGACCACATCCTCGGCGCCCAGTTCCACAAAGCCACCGGCCAGTTCCTCGATCTGCAGCGGCTCACTGATGCCGGTGTTCACCGGCCAACCGCCGCTGCCCCGGTTCAGATACAGCGTCAGGCTGTCCACACCGTCGGCCAGCAGAGCGATGGAGGCCGACATGGCCCCTGTAAAAATGGCGATGAGCAGGGCGATGACCAGCACGATCACCCCCAGCACCGTCCGGCGACGGCGCTGGCGCTGCTGCAGCAGCGGTGTCAGGGATTTCAGGTTGGTGGTTTTTTCCGGTGTGGCGGGCGGCGGCGCGGTGCTGCGCTGCACCGGTTGGGGAGTGCGCAGCCCGATGTCGCCGCTGGTGCCCGGGATGGGTTTGGTGGAGGTATGCCCCTGTTCCCGGGCCAGCATCCGCCGGCGCCGTTCCTGACGTTCCTTATCCGCTTTGTTCACAGGGGTCTTTCCTCCCTTCCCTTTTCAGAATATGCCGCGCCGCCCCACAGGGGTGCGGGGCTCACGGTTCGGGATATACCACATCCTCCAGAAACAGCCCCTTGGCGGGCAGGGTGGGCCCGGCCTGGCGGCGGTCCCGGCTTTGCAGCAAAGCCGGGATGGAATCCGCGCTGCGCTTGTGCAGCCCCACCTCCACCAGTGTACCGGCCAGAATCCGCACCATGTTGTACAGATACCCGTCCGCCGTGACGGTAATGACAAATCGGTCCCCGCTGCGGCTGACCGTGCACCGGGAGATGGTACGCACGGTATCGCCGTGGGCGGCGACCGAGGAGCCCGACGCACACAGCGCCAGGAAATCATGGGTTCCGACAAACCGGGCTGCCGCCTCCTGCATGGCCGCCAGATCCAACGGCGCCGCCACCCGGTGACAGGTGTCCAGGGTGAAGGGGTCGTCGATGCGTGCGTTGAGGATGTGGTAGCAGTAGGTCTTTTCGTGGGCCGCATACCGGGCGTGGAAGCCGTCCGGCTCCGGCTGGATGGCCAGCGCCCGGATGTCCGGCGGCAGATGGGCGTTGAGTGCCGGCACAATCTTGTCCGCCGGGACCCTGCCAGTATAGCAGAAGCTGAGCGCGAAACGCCGCGCATGTACGCCGGCATCGGTGCGGGAGCAGCCTTTCACGTCGGGACGGCTGCCCAGGGCGGCCTGCATGGCGTCCTGCAGCGCCGCACAGACGGTGGGAGCATTGGGTTGTACCTGAAAACCCGCATAGCGGGTGCCCTTATAGGCAATCCACAGAAGATAGGTCATCACACCAACCCCGGCACAAAGAAGCGTGTGGAAACGATGATGGCCAGCGCCACCACCAGCACCACGGTGCAGCGCACATCGGTGGCGGTGAACCGCAGCTGCTTGAGCCGGGTGCGGCCTTCCCCGCCGCGGTAGCAGCGGCACTCCATGGCCATGGCCAGCTCATCGGCCCGGCGGAAAGCCGAGATGAACAGCGGAATCAAAATGGGCACCAACGCTTTGATGCGCTGGGTGAACTTACCGGTATCCAGCATGGCGCCCCGGGCTTTCTGGGCGTTCATGATCTTTTCGGTTTCCTCGATCAGGGTGGGAATAAACCGCAGGGCGATGGTCATCATCATGGCCAGTTCATGCACCGGGAAGTGCACCTTGTTCAGCGGCCGCAGCAGATTTTCGATGGCGTCGGTCAGAACAATGGGGCTGGTGGTGTAGGTCAGCAGGCTGGTGCCGGCGATGAGGGCGCAGACCCGCACCGCCAGCAGGATGGCGTACCGCACCCCCTCGGCGTAAATGTTGAACACCCAGAAGTGCACCAGCGGTTCCCCCTGCCCCGTGACAAAGAACAGGTTGAGCACCGCCGTGAAAATCACAATGGGCACAATAGGTTTGAGGCTGCGCAGGATCATCTTGCCGGGGATTCTGGCCACCCGGTAGAGCACCGCCAAAAGCAGCAGCGACAGGGCGATGCCCAGGGGATTGGCCGCCACAAACAGCACCACGATGTAGGCGATGGTGGCCACCAGTTTGAGACGCGGGTCGCAGCGGTGGATCACCGAACGCCCGGGATAGTATTGACCGATGGTGATATCCTTGAGCATTTACTCCACCCCCTTGTTCCGCTTGGCGGCCAGCGCCTTTTGGATGGTCTTGACCGCATAGGGAATGGTGTAGACGTCGGTGGGAATGTCCAGCCCCATCTTGCGCAGTTTCAGGAAGATCTGGGTGACCTGGGGCACCGAAAGTCCCAGGTCCAACAGTTCCTCGGCACGGGCGAAAACATTTTCCACCGTATCGTACATGGCCACCCCGGACTTGTGCAACACCAGCACCCGGTTGGCGTACTTGGCGATATCCTCCATGGAATGGCTGACCAGCAATACCGTGATGCCGGTCTTCTCGTGGTAGGCCTTGATCTGGCCCAGGATGGTGTCCCGGCCTTCCGGGTCCAGCCCGGCGGCGGGCTCGTCCAGCACCAGCACCCGGGGCTGCATGGCCATGACACCGGCGATGGCCACCCGGCGTTTCTGGCCACCGGAAAGTTCAAAGGGGCTCTTCTGCAGCAGTTCGTCGGAGAGTCCCACGAAGGCAGCGGCCTCCTTGACCCGGCGCTCGACCTCCGCCTCGTCCAGACCCATGTTGCGCGGGCCATAGGCGATATCCTTGGCACAGGTTTCCTCAAAGAGCTGGTACTCGGGGTACTGCATGACCAGCCCCACCAGGAAGCGGAAGCTGCGCAGGTCGGCCCCGGGCGCCCACAGGTCCTTGCCGTCCACCAGCACCCGGCCGGCGGTGGGGCGGTTCAGCCCGTTGAAATGGCTGATCAGGGTGGATTTGCCGCTGCCGGTGGAGCCGATGATGCCCACAAAATCCCCCTCCTCCACCGAGAAGGAGACATCCTCCAGGGCGGTGGTGGCGTCCGGCATGCCGGGGTTGTACACATACTTCAGATGTTCTACACGAATGATCTCTGACACAGTTGGTTCCTTTCCCGCGGAATACCGCCCGGCCCTGTTGCCGGTGCCGTTTCCGCCTTGTGTGGGATACGGCGTCTGTACGCCGTTTGTTAGTCCTTGAGCAGTTTATACAATTCCTCGGCACAGCGGTCGGGGGTGATGACGTTTTCCGGCAGGTCGATGCCCGCCTTGACCAGTTCATCCCGCAGTTCCGCCGCCTGGGGCACATCCAGATGGTAGCTGTGCAGCCGCTCGGTCTGGCTGAACACCTGCTCAGGGGTGCCCTCCATGACGATACGGCCCCGGCTCATGACCAGGACGCGGTCCGCCTGGGCGGCCTCCTCCATGTAATGGGTGATGGACACGATGGTGATGCCGGCCTCCCGCAGCTGGCGGATGGTCCGCATGACCTGGCCGCGGCCGTGGGGGTCCAGCATGGCGGTGGCTTCGTCCAGCACCAGGCAGTCCGGCCGCATGGCAATGACGCCCGCAATGGCCACCCGCTGTTTCTGGCCGCCCGACAGTTTGTAGGGCGCGGCATCCCGCTTTTCGTAGATGCCGGCCAGCTTCATGGCCTCGTCGATGCGGGTGCGGATCTCGTCGGGAGGTACCCCCAGGTTTTCCGGCGCGAAAGCCACATCCTCCTCCACAATGGTGGCGACGATCTGGTTGTCGGGGTTCTGGAAAACCATCCCCACCTTCTGGCGGATGTCATAGAGATGTTCTTCGTTGCGGGTGTCCATGTCTTCCACCAGCACGGTGCCGGTCTCGGGCAGCAGAATGGCGTTCAGGTGCTTGGCCAGCGTGCTCTTTCCGCAGCCGTTGGCCCCCAGCACCGCCACAAATTCCCCGCGGTGCAGGTCCATGCTGACCCCATCCACCGCATAGCGGGGCTGGTCGGGGTCGTAGCGGAATTTTACCTCCTGCACGCGGAGCATCGGAGTTTCGGTAGGCATACTCATTTCTCCCAAATGGCGGTGGCGCCGCAGGGCACCACACCGCCGGTGGCAGAGACCGGCAGCCCGATCTCATCACAGTGGGTGCGACCGCCCTGCACGGGGCAAAGGGTGGTCTTGACAATGTATTCCATCACCGCGGGACTCAGGCCCTCGGTGTAGGAATTGATGGCAAAGAACAGCGGGTCATCGCTGAGCACCTGCTCGGTCAGGGTGATCAGGTCGTAGACGTTGTCCTCCAGCTTCCAGATCTCGCCGCCTGGGCCGCGGCCGTAGCTGGGCGGGTCCATGATGACGCCGTCGTACTTGTTGCCGCGGCGGATTTCCCGCTGGACAAACTTGGCGCAGTCGTCCACAATCCAGCGGCAGGGACGGTCGGCCAGATGGCTGGCAGCGGCGTTTTCCCGCGCCCAGGCTACCATGCCCTTGCTGGCGTCCACATGGGTGACGCTGGCCCCGGCTGCCAGGCAGGCCAGGGTGGCACCGCCGGTATAGCCGAACAGGTTGAGCACCTTGATGGGCCGCCCGGCCGCCTTGATTTTTTCCTGGTACCAGGCCCAGTTGACGGCCTGTTCCGGGAAGACGCCGGTGTGCTTGAAGCCGGTGGGGCTGACGATGAGCGTCAGGTCCTGCCACTGAATCTGCCATTTCTGGGGCAGTTTTTTGTGGTAGTTCCACTGGCCGCCGCCTTTGGCGGAGCGGTAATAGACCGCGTCGGCCTTGGCCCACAGGGGGCTGACCTCGTCATTTTTCCAGATAACCTGCGGGTCGGGGCGGATCAGGATGGTCTTGCCCCAGCGCTCCAGCCGGTTGTGGTTGGTGGCGTCCAGCAGTTCGTAATCCCGCCAGGTGTCGGCAGGGCGCATAAGCGGTTCTCCTTTCTTGTGGGGGTCAGCGCGGCGGATCCTCCTGCAGCTTGACCACCAGGATATCATCGAATTTCTGCAACGAGCCCTCCGCCGGGTAGACCGGCATGGCGGCAAAATCGTCACTGTCGATGATATCGTAGTATTCGTCGGTTGCCACTTCCCCGATCCAGAGGCCGTGGTAATCGTAGATGTAGTTTTTCCAGTTGCCCAGTACGCCGTTGGTGCCCGACCAGAAGACCATCGGTCCCTGGTAGCAGCTGCTGTCGTACAGGAAGTTGAACTTCTGGGCCTGGGATTCGTCGGGCAGGCCCGCAATGAGCACCCGGGTGTCGGGGGTGTAGTCCTCGTCGGTGAGCACGCTGGTCAGGATGGCGTTGGTCAGGGTATCCACATAGCGGTAGGCCAGCGCCACCGTGTGGTAGGTGGCATAGGCCGTGACCACACTGATCCAACAGACCAGAAAGGCCGCCGCACCGGCACCGAACCGGACCAGCCCCTTCCACCAGCCGGGAGCGGTTTCCCTCCAGGCCAGCATCAGCACAAAGGGGATCATCAGCTGCATGGGGTAGCTCATCAGGTAGTTCTGTTCGGTGCCCGTCAGCACGTCGATGACGTTGATGCCCAGCGGCAGCAGCACCCCCAGCACGGCCAGCACCGCCGCCTGGGGTTTGCGGCGGCGGACCAGCCGCAGGAAGCCCAGCCCCAGCAGCACCACGGCCGCCAGCAGCACCAGCAACTGGGCCTTGCCCAGATGGTTGGGCCCCGAAGTGAAGTACTGCTTGAAATCGTGGTAGGCCAGGTGGGCGTTTTCCACCAGGCCGTTCAGCAGGCTGCCGGCGCCGAAGCTGCTCAACCCGCCCCGGTCGGAGATGGGTACGCCGTACCGGGCGGATTCCTCCTGCAGGATGACAAAATACACCACGCCGCCCAGAATCCCCATGGCCAGGGCCTTGCCGGTTTTCCGGGCCAGCTGCGCCAGGGGAATTTCCTGCAGGCACCACAGCATCAGGGTGCACAGCACGGTGCCGGTGGCAAAGCCGATCTCCGCCTGATAGGTTCCCATGGACAGCACCAGGCAGACCACCGCCGCCCCGAAGGAGACAGCGCCCCGCTTGGAGAAAATCAGGTAGACGGCCAGCACGGCCATCAGCATGGCAAAACCGTAGCTGTAGGCCACATGGATGACCAGATTCTGCCAGATCACCGCCAGGGCCACCACCAGGGAAAGACTGCCGAACACCAGGAACACCCTGCTGCGGATTTTCCACAGATCGGCCAGCAACAGTATGACCCCCGCAGCGCACAGCCCGTTGAAGGCCAGGTAGACCGGCGGCATCACCACGTTATAAACCGACTCGCTGAGGTATTCCATCATCCAGCGGCCCAGCGAGAGGGCCCAGCGCTGGTTCCAGAAGAAGAACAGCCCTTCGTTGGTGCCGTCGGGGCTGGTATAGCCGTTGATCAGAAACAGCGCATGGCACAGAAAAATGCCGATCAGGGCTGTTTTGACCGCAAGCCCGGCATTGCTGCGGAAGACTGCCGCGCTGGGCGCCCATTGTTCCCTTTCCCGCCTGAGCCAGGCCGGCATGGCGTACACTTCCTTTCTTACTTATCCAGGACGCGCTGCCGGATCATATCGGCGATGCGCTCGGCGCTGGTCTGGATGGCTTTTTCGTCCTCGCCTTCCACCATAACGCGGATCTTGGGCTCGGTGCCGGAAACACGCACCAGCACACGGCCCATGCCCATCAGGCTTTGCTGCTGACTCTCGATAAAGCCGGCAATGTATTCATCTTCCTTGTAGGCTTGCTTCTGCTCCTTGTTGGCCACCAGGTTGATGAGCACCTGGGGGAACTTGGTGTAGACGGCATTGAGGTCGCTCATTCTGGTTTCGGGCTTTTCGGCCTTCTTGCGGGCCAGCACCTTGAGCAGCTTGCCGGCGGTCAGCTCACCGTCACCAGTGGTGGAATGGTGCAGGAAAATCACGTGGCCGCTTTGCTCGCCGCCGATGGCGTAGCCGCGGGCGCGCATCTCTTCCAGCACGTAGCGGTCACCCACTGCCGTGCGGGCGGTTTCGATGCCCAGGGCCTCCATATGCTTCATGAAGCCCAGGTTGGACATGACGGTGACCACCACGGTGTTGCCGTCCAGGCGGCCGCGCTCCTTCATGTCTGCGCCCACCAGGGCGATGATCTTGTCGCCGTCCATTTCGGCGCCGGTCTCGTCACAGGCCAGGCAGCGGTCGGCGTCACCGTCAAAGGCAATGCCGCAATCGTAGCCGCCTTCCCGGACAGCAGCTTCCAGCTTTTCCAGATGGGTGGAGCCGCAGCCGTCGTTGACCGAAACGCCGTCCTGCAGCGTGCCCATGAACCCGCATTCACAGCCCAGGCGGGGGAAGAGTTTCTGGGCCACCGCAGCCGCAGCGCCATTGGCACAGTCGAACAGCACCTTCAGGCCGGTCAGGTCGGCGTCGATGTGCTCCTGCAGGAAATCCACATAGTCGTCGATGCCGGTGCGGCACATATGGATCCGGCCGATGTCGGCCCCTTCGGCCAGACGGATGTCGGCACAGTTGTTGAAGACATGGGCCTCGATCTGCTCCTCCACCTCGTCGGGCAGCTTGTAGCCGTCGCCCTTGAAGATCTTGATGCCATTGAATTCCATGGGGTTATGGGAGGCGGAGATCACAATGCCGGCATCGGCATGATATTTGCGCACCAGGTACGCCACACCGGGGGTGGGAATGACCCCCAGCAGTTCCACGTCGGCCCCCACACTGCACAGGCCTGCGGCCAGAGTGGATTCCAGCATATCGCCGGAGACACGGGTGTCCTTGCCGATGAGGATCTTGGGGCGATGGCCGTCCAGGCTGGTAAGCACGGCAGCCGTGCCGCGGCCGATCTGCAGCGCCAGTTCGCAGGTCAGGTCCTTGCCCGCCACACCGCGGACACCGTCGGTTCCAAACAGTTTACCCATAATCATCAAATCCTTTCAGATATCTGGTTGCTTCTCTATTTTATGTCGACCGCCTGTCCGGCGGTGCGCAAAAGGGTTTGGCTCAAAACATGCTTTGCTGGCCGTCTTCCTCCAGCTTGCGGGGCACCGCCATGTGCAGGTGCTCGTAGGCCAGGCGGGTCACACAGCGGCCCCGGGGGGTACGGGTCAGCATGCCCATCTGCATCAGATAGGGCTCACACAGGTCTTCCAGCGTGACGCTCTCTTCCCCCAGCGCGGCGGCCAGGGTTTCGAGTCCCACCGGCCCGCCGCCGTACATTTCGATGATGGCGCGCAGCAGACTGCGGTCCAGCTCGTCCAGTCCCATGGCGTCGATGTCCATCCACTTGCGGGCCGCCACGGCGGTTTCCTCGTCGATGGTGCCGTCCCCCTGGACGGTGGCAAAATCGCGCACCCGCTTGAGCAGCCGGTTGGCGATGCGGGGGGTGCCCCGGCTGCACCGTGCCAGTTCCAGAGCGCCTTCCTCGGTGATGGGAATGCCCAGAATGCCTGCGCTGCGGGTGATGATCTGGCCCAGTTCCTTGGGGCTGTAGGGTTCCAGCTTGAGCAGGATACCGAAACGGTCCCGCAGCGGACCGGTGAGCTGCCCGGCCCGGGTGGTGGCGCCGATGAGGGTGAACCGGGGCAGGTTGATGCGGATGCTCTGGGCGCTGGGGCCTTTGCCGATCATGATGTCCAGGGCGTAATCCTCCAACGCCGGATAGAGCACTTCCTCCACCTGGCGGGAGAGGCGGTGGATCTCGTCAATAAAGAGTACGTCCCCCTCCTGCAGGTTGGTCAGCAGGGCGGCCAGATCACCGGGCTTTTCAATGGCCGGACCCGAGGTGATGCGGATCTGCACCCCCATCTCCTGGGCCACGATGCCTGCCAGGGTGGTTTTGCCCAGACCCGGCGGGCCGTAGAGCAGGATGTGGTCCATGGGCTCGCCCCGCTGCTGGGCCGCCCGCAGGTAGACCCGCAGGTTACCCTTGGCTTTTTCCTGGCCCACATAGTCGTCCAGCGTTTTGGGACGCAGGCTCACTTCCTCGGCATCGGCGGGGGAAGCGTCGGGGCTGACCAGCCGGCTGGGGTCCACGGTATATTCCTGATTCATGGCAGTTTCCCCTCCTTACCGGGCGCGCGAAAGGCTGCGCAGCGCCACCTTGATGATATCCTGCACGGGCAGGGTCTCGTCCACCCGGGCCACCGCAGCGGCCGCATCGGAGGGCGTGTACCCCAGGCTGACCAGGGCGGCCACCGCCTGGGCGGGGGCCGAACTGGGCGCCGGGGCCGCGAAGTCCCCGCCGCCGAAGCCGGTTCCCTCGGCCAGGCCCTTGCCCACCTTATCCTTCAGTTCCAGGGTAATGCGTTGGGCCAGTTTGGGGCCCACGCCGGAGGCCTTAGTGAAGGCCTTGTGGTCCCCCGAGGAGGCCGCCAGGGCGATTTTCTCGGGACTCATCACCGAGAGAATGGCCAGGCCCGCCTTGGGGCCCACGCCGGAAACGGCGGTGAGCATCTTGAAGCAATCCCGCTGTTCCTCGGTGGCAAAACCGTAGAGGGAAACATCGTTTTCGCTGACGTTCATCACGGTGTAGACCGTGCCCTCCTGCCCGGGTGCGGGCAGCGCTTCGCCGGTGGTGGCGGGAATCTGGACGGCATAGCCCACCCCGCCGCAGCTGATCACGGCGGAATCCAGTGTCTTTTTCAGAATTTTGCCGGTCAGGCAATAAATCATAGCGGTTTCCTCTTGTCAAAAGATGGTGGTTTTTCAGCGGGGTCTTGTGCCCATAAGCCGGCTGCGGCTGCAGTGGCAGTGGGCAATGGCCATACCCAGGGCGTCGGCGGTGTCGTCAGGCTTGGGGAGGGTCTCCAGATGGAGCATCATGCGGGTCATCTCCTGAATCTGCTTTTTGACAGCCTTGCCGTACCCGGTGATGGCCTGCTTGACCTGCATGGGGGTATATTCGTAGATGGGTACCCCGCACTGGCCTGCCGCCAGCAGAATGACGCCGCGGGCTTCGGCCACACCGATGACGGTGGTCTGGTTGTGCTGGTAGTACAGCTTTTCGATGGAGAGGGCTTCCGGCTGATAGCGGCGGCAGATGTCCAGCACCGAGTCGTAAATCTCGGCCAGACGCTGCTCAAAGGGGGTGTCTTTTTCGGTCAGAACGGCGCCGTACCCGATGGGGCTGAAGCGGTTGCCCACATATTCCACAACCCCCCAGCCCACGATGGCATAACCGGGATCGATGCCCAGCACCCGCATTTTCCTACACCTCCCCATAGTAACCGATATAGTATATCACAATTTTGGACCTGCGTCCACTGGCACAGGATGCTTTTGCCCGCCCCAAAACCACTCTGGCACGTGTTTTTCAAAAAAAATTCAACTTTTTTGAAAAAAGGGCTTGATTTTTTTCTCCGGGTTTGGTATGATTATTGGCGTCGCAAGAAGCGCGGCGCAATACGGACGGTTAGCTCAGCTGGTAGAGCATCTGCTTGACGTGCAGGAGGTCACAGGTTCGAGTCCTGTACCGTCCACCAGGAATCCGGAACTTTGGTTCCGGATTTTTCTTTTTTACCGCCAAGCATACAAAAGAACGAGCGGGGAGGCATGGGAGCCTCTCCGCCCGTTTTTTCTGTATTTATCGCACTTCCGGTGCGCGGCGGTTTTCCCGGTCTTTTTCCCGTTCCCGATGGTCTTTCCGCTCGCCCTTGCGGGGCGTTTCCTCGGTCTGCCGACGGGTCAGGCGCACTTCCTGCACGCGTCGATGGCTGACCCGGGTAACGGTGCCGTCGCAGTCTCCCCACTCAAAGTGGTCCCCCACTTTGGGCAGGCGGCCCAGTTTTTCCTGCACCAGGCCGCTGATGGCAATGGCGTCGATTTCTTCCTGATCTCGGATGCCCAGCTCTTCCGCCACATCGTCGATGCCGGCGGCACCGGATACCAGCACGCTGCCGTCGCTCTGGCGGTGGATCTCCTCCACCACGTCGTCGTGTTCGTCCCAGATCTCGCCCACCAGTTCCTCCAGGATATCCTCCAGCGTGATGATGCCGGCGGTACCGCCGTACTCATCCACCACCACCGCCATGTGATGCTTGCTCTCCCGCAGGGTGAGCAGCAGGGTGGAAATCTGGGTGGCACTGGTGGTGTACAGGGTGGGTGCAATGAGACTTTCCAGCTTGACGTCCTTCACATCGCCCTTGCGCATGGCCGAGAAGCAGTCCTTCTCATGCACCACACCGATGATGTTGTCGATGGTCTCGTGGTAGACCGGCAGGCGGGAATATCCGCTTTCGGCAAAAAGATCTACCACTTCCTCCATGGGGGTATCGTCCTCCACGGCCACCACGTCCACGCGGGGGGTCAGCACATCCTGGGCCTCCACGTCATCGAACTCGATGGCGCTGCGGATCAGTTCGCTTTCCCGGTCGGTCAGCTCGCCGTCCTTTTCGGCTTCGCTGACCATCGTCACCAGTTCTCCCTCGGTGATGGTATCCCGGTCACCGGTGTAGAACCGTTTGGCCAGGAATTTTTTCCACTGGCCGAAAATCCAGTTCAGCGGGGTGAAGATCGTGACAAGGGCACTGAGCACCGGCGCAAAGCTCAGCGCCAGCGATTCGGGCATTTCCTTGGCCATACTCTTGGGGGTGATCTCACCGAAGGTAAGCACCACCAGCGTCAGCACAACGGTGGACACCGTGGGGCCGTAAGCACCGCCCAGCACCTTGGTGAACAACACGGTGCCGATGGACGAGGCGCCGATGTTGACAATGTTGTTGCCGATGAGGATGGTGCTGAGCAGACTGTCGTACTGCTCGGCCAGGGCCAGCACCTTGGCAGCCTGGCGGTCCCCCGCGTCGGCCCGGCTGCGCAGCCGGATGAGATTCAGCGAAGAATACGCCGTCTCGGCCGAAGAAAAGAAAGCGGACAGACACACCAGAATCACCACTGCCACGATCATAAATATACTGCCATCGTCCATGAGAGAACTACCAACTCCAATTTCTGTAAAAATTCTACACGCCGCCGCAAGGTACAGTGAACGCATATTGTAATGTATGATACCATACTTTGCGCCAAAACGCAAGACGGCGGCCCCAGGACGGGCAATTGTGCCAAATTCCAACGCCCGCCGGCCGCCCCGTGATGCCCGGCTGCACAAAGGCGACAATTGCGCCGGCTGTCGGCCCGTGTTATAATAAGGTAATTTCTGGTTTTTGCACCAACTGCAAGGAGGGGCCCTGATGAATTCAATCTCCACCCTGTGCCGGCGGCATCGCCGGCTGCTGCTGGCAGCCGGGTATCTGCTGGTGCTGGCGTTTGCGGTGATGTACCTGCGCGTCACCATCAGCGTACCGCCCGAGGGCGACGACAGACTGACGCTGAACAAATGGCTCTATGACTTTGAGCGGATGCCGTTCTGGCAGTACCTGCTGCAGGACCTGGCCGGACGGCTGCGCTATTTCACCCTGCAGGAGGTGCGCTTTTTCCCCTTCCATTATCCATCAGCCTTCTCGCTGCTGTTTTTCGGGACGCTGAGCAGCTACCGGTTGTACATCATCGGTGTGACGGCGGCGGCGGATTTTCTGGTCAGCCGGGTGGTGGCCCGCCTGACCCGCAGCGATGCCCTGGCGCTGGGCAGCTTTGCACTGGCGCTGTCCGCGGCGCCTCTCTTCAACGAAGGCATGTACAGCTACTACGCCGTGCCCCAGAAAGCCCTGTTCTGGGCCATGGCCGCCTGGCTCTGCCTGCTGCGCGGGCAGGACACTGGTCACCGCCGCTGGGGCCTGGCGGCCGGTGTCCTCGCCTTTGTGTCCTGCGGCACCTATGAAATCGGATACATGTACACCGTGCTGCTGGTGGGGCTTTGCGTGGTGCTGTGCCGCAGTCTGGTGAACGGACTGCGCCGTGCTGTCCCGGCCCTGGGCGGCACCGCCGTAGCCCTGGCCTTTCACCTGGCTTCCTCCCGCGGGAGCGGTGCCACCGGCAACGCCCTCTCCCTGAATTTTCCGCAGATCGGCCGGGTGCTGGTGCAGCAGATGGCCGCCTCGCTGCCCTTTCTGAATCCGCTGCTGCTGGGGGAGGACCCCGGTGCCATCACCGGCGGGGACAAACTGTGGCCGTTGCTGCTGGGCCTTGTGGTGGGACTGACGCTCTGTTTTGCAGTACCCTGCCGTCGGCTTTCCGTCCGGACACTGGGCGGCACGGCAGCGCTGGGCCTGGCCCTGTGGGCGGGTCCCGCCCTGCTGCTGGCCTGCTCGGAGCGGTACCAGCAGCCTGAGGCCATCACCTGGAAATGGGGTTACATCCCCGCCGCGGCCAGCGCCGCCGGGTTGGCGCTGCTGCTGGCATCCCTGGTGGTGCTGCTGGCCAAAGGACTCTGTCGGCTGCCCCGCTGGCCCGACCGTCTGCTGCGGCTGGCGCTGGCCGCCCTGGTGGCGGTGGGAATTTGCGCCAACGGCGCCTATACCCGGGCCTGTCTGCGCAACCACCACGCCCGGAATCTGGACAACTACTATTTCTTTGCCCAGACCATCCAGGCGGGGCTGACCGATGCCGTGACATCGGACGACCTGATCCTCTGCAACGAAAACGTCTGGGGCGGGGACACCGATGCCGAGGGCTATTTCTTCAGCCGCTTTGCCGGACGGGAGCTCCACGCCCAGGTGATGGGCGCCGACGAAGTCCCCCATGACCTGGCGGGTAGTGTTTACGCCTACCAGACCTACCGGGACTATGGCGGCTACGACCTGGCCTGGTGCGGTCGCGCCCAGGATGACACGGCAGAGCTACTGGACACCCTGCAGGTCTATGTGCAGGGCGCCCTGGTACCCGACAACGCCGTAATCAAATACACCGTGGTGTTGCCCGACGGCAGCGAGGAAGCCCGGGCCATCTGTCTGCTGGACTGCGACCAGACGCCGCGCAACGCCCGGGGGGATTATATCGCCACGGTGGAAGATTCCTCCATCCGCAACGCCAAAGTCATGATCTGGGACGGCTGAGCCCGGAAAAGAGGTCAACCATGCAACATCTGACGCGCCTTGCGCGCGAACACAAACTGTTTGCCGCCCTGCTGCTGGCCGAGCTGGCGGTGCTGCTCTATCTGGCGGTGGGACTGGTGGGGGCACCTGCCACCCTGACGCTGTCCCCCGGCGATTTTGCCAACGAGTTCACCGGTATTGCCGCGGTGGACCCGGAAGCCGGTGCATTGCAGATCTACAACGACGGTTCCTTCCAGACCGACAAGGAGATCACCTTCTCCACCACCGGGGTGCCGCTGCGCTCCGGCGCCTACGAGGTTACAGTCAACTATTTTTCCTGCCAGACCCCCGACGCCCCCACCTTCAGTGTGCTGCAGAGCGCCGGTACCCTGACCTTTTCCTCCCGCCAGGTGCCCTCCGCCGTGCAGATGGACCCGCTGACGCTGGACGACGGACACCGCACCGTTTCCACCCGGCTGTGGATCAGCGCGGGCGCCCGGCTGAAGGACCTGACCGCCACCCTGACCTATGAAGGCGGGCAGCTCTATCTGTACAGCATCATCCTGACCGAGCAGCCCCTCTACCGGCTGACCCGTCTGGTCTGTTTTGTCCTCTTCTTTGCGGTGGTCAACCTGCTGGTCTGGCTGTTTGCGTGTGGCGGTATCCGCCGCCAGACGCTGCAGCTGCCGCTGGCGCTGCTGGCCATTACGGTGGTGGCCTGCCTGCCGCTGTGCAGTGACCAGCTGTATTTCGGACATGACCTGCGCTACCATCTGCAGCGCATCACCGCCATGGCGGCGGAGCTTTCCTACGGGCAGTTCCCGGTGCGGATGGCCACCACCACCCTGAACGGATATGGCTACATCAATCCCCTTTGCTACTGTGAGCTGTTTCTGACGCTGCCGGCGCTTTTGTACAATGCCTGGCTGCCCCTGCGCAGCTGTTACCAGATGTATGTGTTTGTGGTGACACTGGCCGCCACCGGGTTCAGCTACCTCTGCTTTGCCCGTATCACCGCCAGCCGCCGGTTGGGCGTGCTGGGTGCTGCGCTGTACACCCTTTCGGTCTACCGGCTGGTCTGCGTCTATTTCCGGGCCGCGGTGGGCGAATACACAGCCATGAGTTTCCTGCCCTTGGTACTGCTGGGGGTGTACGAAATCTACACCTGTGAAAAGCCCCGCTTTGCCCAGTGGGCGCCCCTGGCCGTGGGCATGACGGCGCTGGTCCAGTGCCATCTGATTTCCACCGAGCTGACCGCCGCCTTCCTGCTGCTTTTCTGTCTGGTGCGGCTGCGTCAGACGCTGCATCCCGCCCGGCTGCTGGCCTGGGGGAAAGCGGCGGTGCTGGCCTTCGGGCTCAGCGCCTGGTTCTTGCTGCCCTTTGTGGCCACCACCCTGTCGGTGGATTTGCAGGTGAACAATCCCTCGGTGGGTAAGCCCCAGCAGGAGGGGCTGTATCTTCTGCAGCTGCTCAACCCCTTCGGTCCCGGGTTCGGCGGCACCTCGGTGGGCACTTCCACCGACATGAGCCTGACACTGGGTCTTCCCCTGCTGGTGGGATTGGCGCTGGTGCTCTACTGCCTGGCCCATCGCCGGGACGGCGGGCTGCCCGGTGCCTTGCCGGTGGCCACCGGCTTTGGACTGTTGGCTGCCCTGCTCACCCTGCGGATTTTCCCCTGGGATTTTGTGGAAAGCTGGCTGGGTTCCGCCGTGGCCAAGGTGGCCGGCACCTTCCAGTATCCCTGGCGGTTCCTGGCCTTTGCGGTACTGCTGCTCACGCTGGCCACCCTGCTGGCTTTGACGGTGCTGGACCGGTACCGGCCCGGCCTGGTGCGGCCGGTTACCGGGTTGCTTGCGGTGTGCCTGGTCCTGAGCGTAGGGGTCTTCCAGACCCAGCTGTTGACCTGTGACGAGCTGGGCGCCAACACCCTCAGCCGGGACGACTGCCGGGATGTGGGGTTGGGCGAATACATGATCAACGGCTGCAGCATCTATGAAACCATCTGGGCCCAACCCAAACCGGGCAGCGACGCCCTGACACTGGTCAGCTACGAAAAGCGGGACGGCGTCGCCTATATGACACTGCAGAACAACGGCGGCGAAACCGATATCTCGGTGCCGCTGTTCAATTACGGACATTACACCGCCGTCAACGAGGCGGACGGCGCCCCCTTTGCCATGACCAGCGGCGAGAATGCACGCGTGGTGGTGACAATCCCCGCAGGATATGCCGGCACGGTGGTTCTTGCCTGGCATTCCCCCCGGTGGTGGCGGCTTTGTGAAGTACTTTCGGCCCTGTGTGCCCTGGGCACGGTGGGATTTGCCCTGTGGCGGCGCCAGCATACCGGTACCTGAAAAAAATTCCTCAAAAAAGTTACAAAAGGTGCAAACAATTGCCACTCTGCGTCGTTATAGTATATAGAAGTCGATCAGAGGACAACACCTTGCCAAAGCATACAAATTCCGTCATAGCATGGTGGGATTTCTTGTCGTCTTTTCCGCTTGCTTTCGCACCGAAATCCGGCGTATAATAAACTCGCCATAGGTGTATCGTTGATTTTGCCAAGAAGGAGTTTCCCTATGCGTAATTGGTGTATGCGCCATCCCATCCTGTTCATGGCGTTGTATGCGGTGTTTTACTTATCCTGTTTTGCGTTTCTGGAAAAACATATCCTGGTGCCGGATCTGTGGGTCCACTGCCGGCTGGATGACCTGATCCCCTTCTGCAAGTATGCCATCATCCCCTACGCCATGTGGTTCCCCTGGATTCCCTTCACACTGTTCTACCTGCTGTGGAAGGCCCCGCGGGAGGATTTCTGGCGGCTTTGCCTGCCGCTGTTTGCCGGCATGACGTTGTCGCTGCTCTTCTATGTGATTGTGCCCAACGGCCTTTCGCTGCGCCCCCACACCGTGGTTGGCACCGATTTCTTTGCCGAAGCGGTGCGGGCACTCTACCGCAGTGACACCCCCACCAATGTCTGCCCGTCCATCCATGTGTTCAACTCGGTGACGTTGCTGCTGGCCTACTACCGTTGCCGCTGCTTTGACGCACCGGGCCGCCGCTGGATGCGTCCGGCTGCGGCGGTGCTCTGCCTGGCCATCAGTCTTTCCACCATGCTGCTCAAGCAGCACAGCGTGATCGATGTGGTGTTCGGCATCCTGCTGGCACTGGCCCTGGACTATGCCGCCACCGTGGTCCAGCACGAGGCTTCGCCTTTGCGGCGTCGCCAGCGGGCAGCCAACAAGGAACGCCTGCCCGAATGGTGGTAATCTTTCCAACAGACAAAATTCCCGCCGCGGAAATTTCCGCAGCGGGAATTTTTTTGCCGTTTTTTACAGGGCATACACCAGAATACCCACAATGATCAGCGCCAGAGCCCCGATCTTTTTGGGGTTCATCTTCTCGTGGAAGATGGTCACCCCAAAGAAAGTCACATACAGATAGCCGGTGGCCTCCAGCACAGGGCCCACATTGAGGGGCACCCCTTTGTAGGCCAGCATGGTCAGCACCGTACACCCCACAAACAGACCGTACCCCAGGATGACCCGCCAGTCGGTGTATTCGGCCAGCAGTGTCTTATGTTCCCGCAGGGCGGCCTTTTTCAGCAGCACCTGGGAGACCGAAGCCAAAAAGGTACTACTGAGATAGAGCAGCACATAGGGCAGTTGTGCCTGGTTCATTGGTCATCCTCCCCTTCATGGTCGGCCCGCACAAACAGCACGATGCCCACGATAATGATGAGGGCGCCCACCACCTGCCGGGGGGTGACGCTCTCCCCGAAGATCAGGAATCCCAGCAGGATGCCCCATACCACGGTCACGGCCTTGTTGGCATAGGCGGTGGTCAGCGGCAGATGTTTGATGACCTGCTGCCAGCCGAAGGCATACACCACCAACGCCAGCAGCATAGCCCCGTACAGACCGATAAACGCCACGCTGAGGAAAGGCTGGCGTGCCGCCAGCTTGCTGCAGACACTGCTGGTGGCGTAGATGCCCAGAATCAGGTGCAGCAGCAAAAACCATTTTGCCTGTTTCATGACCGGTCCTCCCCGTCATGATGCAGATACTCCCGCACCACATACTGCGGCGCCGCATTGGCGCACATATAGATACGGCCCACATATTCGCCGATAAGCCCCAACACAATCAGGATGGCACCGCCCAGCAGCAACAGCAGCGCCGTTGTGGAGGCCCACCCCAGCGGTGCGGCGTGGCTGACAAAGTGGTTGATCACAATATAGATCAGATAGCAGAAACCGGCCAGCGCCGACAGGGTGCCGAAGTAGGTGGCGATGCGCAGCGGTTTGACCGAGAAAGAGGTAAAGCCGTTCATCCACAGGTTGAGGAGCTTGCCCAGGGTATAACCGGAGCGGCCCTCCTCCCGGGCCCGGTGGTGTACCGACACGTTGGCGATGTTCTTGGTGGTGCGCAGCACCAGACCGATCACATAGGGGTAGCAGTGTTCGTAGCGGATCATCTCGTCCACCACAAAACGGCGGGCCGCAAAATAGCTGTTGACCACCAGCTCGGGCGGCTTGCCCAGCATGACCTCGGTCATCTTGCTGTTGACCCAGCTGCCCAGGTTGCGCCAGCCGGCCTGCCGCTTGCTGTCGTACCGGGCATAGACCACATCGAACCCTTCCTGGATTTTGTCCAGCAGTTTGTCCACCTCGTCGGCCGGGGTCTGGCCGTCATCGTCCAGACAGACAATGATATCGCCGCTGCATTGGTGGAACCCGGCCATCAGGGCCGCATGCTGGCCGAAATTCTTGGCCAGGTTGACGCCCTGCAGATGGGCATCGGCGGCCACCAGGCGGCGGATGGTGCCCAGCGTATCGTCGGGCGAGCAGTCATTGACCAGGATCACCTCGTAGTCGTAGGCCGGCAGCGTCTGCATCTTGGCTGTGATCTCCGCCACCACGCCGTCCACCGTGTGGGCGGAGCGGTAACAGGGAATCACATAGGAAATCTTCTGCATGGTTGTTCCTTCTTTCTCACACACCGGTTTCCGGACGTTCATAGACAATCAGGTCTTCAGTGGAAACCAGCGCCTGCCAGCCCTCCGCCAGCAGACGGGTTTCTGTCTCGCTGCCGTGACTGGTCATTACATACTGGGAATGGATCGGATTGTTTTTGTCGGTCAGATAGGTATTCTGATCAAACTGAATGCCCATGCTGCCCGGCACTGCATACAGATACCCGTGGGACACCTCGTCCCGGAAGGCATAGGCCAGTGTATGGGCCCAGGGATCATCGCTTTGCTGGGCATCCTCCCGCTGTGCAAGGGCGGCGGACACCGTCTGCATCTGGGCATCCATTGCCCCGTCGTAGGTAGGCAGGGTGACTGTCTGCCAGTGGTAGGGCAGCAGCACCAACAACAGCAGGCAGACCGCCAGCCCCCGCAGATGGCTGCAGGCCAGCGCCGCCACCAGGAAGAATATCAGCATGATCAGGTGCCGGGCCATGGCGTACATCTCGTACATTTCCAGAAGCCCCAGCAGACTGACCACTACCACTGCCAGGGTAGAAACCTGGAAGGCAACGGGACGGCGGGCCCGGGCGTCCTGCACCAGCCCCACCACCTGGACAACCAACAGCAGCAACAACAGCAGCGCCGTGATGCCCAGTTCCCGGAAGTCGCCCCGGGCGGCGGGGGCAATCCCCTCCCGCCAGAGGTAGGCCAGCTGGGTTCCCAGCTTGGTGCAGCCATACACCACGGCCTGCACAGGCTTTCCCTCTGCCAGCAGCGAAAAGACCTGCATGTCCAGGTTTTGCGTAAAGAACGCGGCCGTCATGGCCACCGTCACCACCAGGTATCCGGCCACCGAGAGCACCGCCCCAGCCAGGCTGACCAAAGCCCAGCGCCGGTGCCGCTTCCACAGCAGCACGATGGGATACAGCCAGAGCAGCACCGTGTAGGCGCGGGTCACGGTGGTCAGGGCGCAGGACGCCGCCAGCACAAGGAACCAGCCCACCTGGAACTGCCTTTGCAGTGCAGAGGCAGCCCCCAGACCGGCCAGCAGCAAAAAGAACTGCAACGGTTCCGATGTGCCGCTGAACACCTCCTGCAGGGGGTACCAGCACACGAAGAGCGTCACCGCCACCAGCAGCTGCCTTCTGGCGGAAAGCCGGGTTCCACAGGCAAACAAAACCCAGCCGGCCACGGCGAACAGAAGGTTGCACCAGAACATGGCATTGACGCCGCTGCCTGTCACCAGTCCGGGAATGGCATAGAGGAAAAACAGCACCGGCCCCCAGCCGCCGAAATGTCCCACGACCGCGCGGCCTTCGTTATAGCCATAGACGCCCTCCGGCTGACCGCTGGACAATACACCGGCCAGTTGCCGGTTATTGATCACTTCGTCATTGTTGGCACTGGCCGGCAGCCACAGATGCCAGAGGTCGGTGCGGTGGAAGTACAGGATATACGCCACCAGCAAAAACAAGGCGGCCCCCACGGCGCAAAGCACCGGGCGCAGCCCGCCCGCCGACAGGCGGCTTTTCCAGGTTGCAGTGTTCATTCAGGAAGTCTCCCCTTCCGGACGTTCATACACCACCAGATCGGTGGTGGACACCAGTTCCTGCCAGCCGTCTGCCAGCAGGCGGGCCTCGGCGGCGGTGCCATGGCCCACCATGGCATACCGGGAACGGATGGTTCTGTTGCCATTGGCCAGATAGGTGTTCCAGTCAAATTCGATGCCCATCCCGGCCGGTACCGCATAGAGGTAGCCATGGAAGACACCGTCGTCATAGGCGTAGGCCAGGGTGTGGTCCCAGGGATCGCTGCCGGTCACTTCCGCCTGGCTTTCGGTCAGTGCCGTTTCCACCGCCGTCATCTGTTCCGCCATGGCGGGGAAATAGGTGGAAAGGCTGCTGCGCCGGGCGTTCAGGGGCAAA
>ERZ1090868.294-NODE-294-length-27555-cov-7.419527_pt1 | contig 27555 bp, 29 predicted proteins | sample MGYA00478475_ERZ1090868 | MGnify/ENA primary metagenome ERZ1090868 (study PRJEB33644, sample SAMEA5815747) | chicken gut metagenome | biome: Chicken; feature: Gastrointestinal Tract; material: Caecum | place: Ireland | collected 2019-01-01 | study: A study of the...
GTTCCCGCGGCCGCCGCCAAGCTGGAAGCCAGTGCGGCCGGCAGCCACGATGCCGCCACCGCCATCATGACCACCGACACCCACGCCAAGGAGTTCGCCGTGGAATTTTCCATCGACGGCAAACCCTGCCGCATCGGTGCCATTGCCAAAGGCTCCGGCATGATCCACCCCAACATGGCCACCATGCTGCTCTTCATGACCACCGACGCCAAGGTGGAACCCGCCCTGCTGCAGAAGGCCCTTTCCACCGTGGTGCCCGCCACCTTCAACCAGATCTCGGTGGACGGCGACACCTCCACCAACGATACCGTCCTGCTGCTGGCCTCCGGCCTGTCCGGCGCCGAAGTGCAGGCGGGCACCGCCGGCTACGACACCTTTGTGACGGCGCTGACCACCGTGGCCGAGCACCTCTGCCGTGAGCTGGCCGCCGACGGCGAGGGCGCCACCAAATTGCTGGAATGCACCGTCACCGGCGCGCCCGATCTGGCCACCGCCCGGGCGGTTTCCAAGAGCGTCATCCACTCCACCCTGTTCAAGGCCGCCATGTTCGGCGCCGACGCCAACTGGGGCCGGGTGCTCTGCGCCATCGGCTATACGCCGGGGGACTTCGACATCTCCAAGACTGCCGTGCGGCTCAAGAGCCGGGCGGGTGAGGTCTTTGTCTGCGAGAACGCTGCCTACCACCCCTACAGCGAGGAGGAGGCCGCCAAGGTCCTGAAGGAGGACGAGATCGAGATCCTCGTGGATCTGGGCTGCGGCGAAGCCACGGCCAAGGCCTGGGGCTGCGATTTGACCTACGACTACGTCAAGATCAACGGCGACTACCGCACCTGAGAAGCGAGGGGAACACGGCGATGAAAAACGAACAGATGGCGCTGCTGTTCAGCGAAGCAACGCCCTATATCCAGAAATACCACGGCAAAACGCTGGTTATCAAGTACGGCGGCAATGCCATGGTCAACGATCAGCTCAAACTGGCCGTCATGAACGACCTGGTCACCCTGACGCTGCTGGGCGTCCGGGTCGTGCTGGTGCACGGCGGCGGCCCGGCCATCAACCAGATGCTCAAAAAAGTGGGCAAGGAGTCCAAATTCGTGGGCGGCCTGCGCTATACCGATAAAGAGACGATGGGCATTGTCCAGCAGGTGCTGGCGGGCCAGGTGAACAAGGACCTGGTGGCGCTGCTCAAGGGCCGCGGCGTGGGCCTGTGCGGTATGGACGGGCATATGATCACCTGTTCCCGCAAGGCCGATGTCGACCTCGGTTATGTCGGCGAGATCGAGCGGGTGGACACCACCCTGATCGACCACCTGCTGGCGGACAGCTTCATTCCGGTCATCGCCACGGTGGGCATGGACAGCAACGGCGTGCCCTACAACATCAACGCCGACACCGCCGCCGCCGAGATCGCCATCGCCCTGCATGCCGAAAAGCTGGTCAGCATGACCGATATTGTGGGCCTGCTCTACGACAAGGACGACGAGTCCACCCTGATTCCCGAAGTGGAAGTCTCGGAAATCGAGGGCTACAAACAGGCCGGGGTCATCGCCGGCGGCATGCTGCCCAAGATCGAAGGCATGGCCGAAGCCATCTACAAGGGGGTCCACGAGGCCGTCATCATCGACGGCCGGGTGCCCCATTCCATTCTGCTGGAAATGTTCTCCGACCGCGGCGCCGGTACCATGTTCTACCGCCGCGGCAACCGCTGAAAGGAGGCGTGCATCATGAATACCCAATCGATCAAAGCGCGGGACGATGCCCACGTCCTGCACACCTACGGCCGCAGCCCCGTGGCGCTGGTCAGCGGCAAGGGCATGGTGGCCACCGACGCCGAGGGCAAGCAGTATCTGGACTTCACCTCGGGCATCGGCGTCAACTGCCTGGGCTACTGCCACCCGGCCTGGGTGGCGGCGGTCACGGCCCAGGCAGGCACGCTGCAGCACACCTCCAACCTCTATTACACCGAGCCCTGCGGTGCCCTGGCAGAGGAACTCTGCCGCCGCACCGGGCTGGATGCCGTCTTTTTCGGCAACTCCGGTGCCGAGGCCAACGAGGGTGCCATCAAGGCCGCCCGCAAATACAGCGTGGATACCTACGGCTCCGACCGCAACAAGATGCTGACGCTGGTCAACTCCTTCCACGGCCGCACGCTGGCCACCCTGACCGCCACCGGTCAGGAGGTCTTCCACCACGATTTCGGACCCTTCCCGGAGCGGTTCGGCTACATTCCGGCGGGGGATTTCGCCGCACTGCAAGCGGCTGCCGATGCCGAGACCTGCGCCGTCCTGCTGGAACTGGTGCAGGGCGAAGGCGGCGTTGTGGCTCTGGACAAGGACTACGTGGCCCAGGTGGCCGCCTTCTGCAAGGAGCGGGACATCCTGCTGCTGGTGGATGAGGTGCAGACCGGCGTGGGCCGCACCGGCACCTTCCTGGCCTGCGAGCAGTACGACCTGCACCCCGACATCGTCACGCTGGCCAAGGGCCTGGGCGGCGGACTGCCCATCGGTGCCGTGGTCATGACGAAAAAGGTGGCCGACCATATGGGACCCGGCAGCCACGGGTCCACCTTCGGCGGAAACCCGGTGGTCTGTGCCGGTGCGCTGGCCGTTATGGAGCAGCTCACCCCCGAACTGCTGGCCCACGCCCGCAAGATGGCCGAAACCCTGCGCACCGGACTGCAAACGCTGCCCCATGTGACCGCCGTCAGCGGTCTGGGCCTGATGGTGGGCATCGCCTTCGAGGACGGCATTTCGGCCGCCGCCGTGCGCACCGCCTGCGAGCAGCAGGGACTGCTGGTGCTCACCGCCAAGACCCGCCTGCGGCTGCTGCCGCCGCTCATCCTCACGCAGGAGGACGTGGACAAGGCCCTGGCCATCCTGCGCACCGTGTTGGAGAAGGTATGATGAAACATCTGTTGAAACTGGGCGGACTGAGCCGCGACGAGATCCTGCATGTGCTGGATGTGGCCGACGAATACAAGCGGCTGCACAAACAGGGCGTCGATCCCAAAGACCTGCAGGGCAAGGCCGTGGCGCTGATGTTCGCCAAACATTCCACCCGCACCCGTACCAGCCTGGAGGTGGGCATCTACCAGATGGGCGGCCTGGGCACCTATCTGAGCGCCAACGATCTGCAGACCGCCCGGGGCGAGCCCATTCAGGATACCGCCCGGGTGCTGGGCCGGTACTATGACGCCATCGTCTGCCGCACCTACAAGCAGACCGACCTGGACGCCCTGGCCCAGTACAGCGGCGTGCCGGTGGTGTCCGGCATGACCGACTACGCCCACCCGCTGCAGGTGCTCACCGACCTGATGACGGTGCGGGAGTACAAGGGCCGGCTGGCAGGGCTGCGCATGGGCTTCATCGGGGACGGCTACAACATGGCCAACAGCCTGATTGTGGGCTGCCTGGCCGTGGGCATGCAGGTGACGATGGCCTGCCCGAAGGGCTATCGCCCCGCCGCCGACGTGCTGATGCAGGCCAAAGCCTACGGCGACGCCTTCCGGCTGGTGCACGACCCCGACGAGGCCGCCCGGGACGCCGATGTGCTCTTCACCGATGTGTGGGTGAGCATGGGCATGGAGCGGGAGACCGAGCGCCGCCAGCGGGATTTCACCGGCTTTACGCTGGACGCCGACCGGATGGCCCTGGCCAAGCCGGACTGCATGGTGCAGCATCCGCTGCCCGCACGCCGCGGCGAAGAGATTGCCACCGACGTCTTTGAACAGCACGCCAATGAAATTTTCGACGAGGCAGAAAACCGCCTCCATGTGGAAAAGGCCGTCCTGGCCATCCTGCTGGCCGGCAAGTGACGGGTGTATTCTTTTCTTGCAAGAAAAGAACCAAAAGAACTCTCATGAAAAATCTCCCGCAGGGAATTTCCCTGCGGGAGATTTTTGTTTGGAATTTCTTCGGTTCCTTCTTTGCAAAGAAGGAATCAGGTAGCCTTGCGCAGGATCAGTTCCATCCCGCCGGCACCCCAGCCGAAGTCCCCCACGGCATAGCCCCGTTCCAGCATGCGGGGCAAAGCGGGGTCGCCCAGGTGCAGCCGGCGGTAGGGCTCCCGCCAGTGGGGCAGTCCTCGGGCCGAGAAGATCAGCAGCTCACTGCCCGCCATGGGGCGTACCCCCCGCAGGGTCAGCCCGGCGGAAAGATACTGGGCACACAGGTCCTCGCAATCGGGCAGCCGTTCGGGGTCCAGTGGCTGTACGGCCCAGACGTGGTAGCTGGCATACCGGGCGGTGGCCAGACCCAAGGCGGTGCGCAAAAACTGGCGCAGCCGGGTGTAGTGGGGCAGCGTGCGGGGCGGGGTCAGCACGGCGCCCTGGCCGTCGGCGCCGTACCCGGCCGCCCGCAGACTGGCGGGCAGGGTGGCATCGTCATACAGAGGCAGCAGGGCTGCGGCGGCCTGCAGGGTGTCGGTGCCCGCAAAATCCCCCAGGATGCGCCCGGCCTCCAGGGCAGGCCGCAGGGCGTCGGGCGGCAGCAGCGGCAGGGAATCCCCGGCACACAGGGCCAGCAGGGCCTCCTGCCGGCTGGGGGACAGTGTTTCGACGGAAAAATCGGTGGCGGTACGTTGGAGTGTCTGCAACATAGAATTTGGTCCCTTCTGCTAAGTAAAAAGTGAATACGGGACCATTGTAAACAAAAACGCCCGCCAAAACTGCCGAAACAGGGCGGGCGTATAAAGGCTTAGCGGCGGGAGGCGGGAGCGTCGGCGGGAGGCCGGCGGACCAGCTCCTCAAAGCTGCGGTTGGCGGTAAAGCAGCGGTGGTAGGGGTTGTCCGGCAAGGGCGTTTTGGGGGCTGCGGGGACGGACCGCTTGCGGAACCGGCGCAGGTAAGCCCGCAGCCTGGGCGTGGTGCGCATGGCTCAGCCCTCGGCAGGGGGCGTGGCCCCTGCGGTCAGCGCGGCCCACAGGGTCTGGGCCTGGGTGTAGGCTTCGGGCACTTCCTCCGTCCAGTTGCCGCGGAATCCCAGGTAGAGGGGCCCCACCAGTTCCTGGCTGGAAAACTGGGTGTCCCCGGTATCCCCAAAGACGGTGTAGCTGCCCAGGTCCAGCCCGGCCAGCACCGGGCAGTCGCTCCAGCGGTAGACCATCTGCTGCCAGTCCCCCGTCTCGCCCTCGGGGGGCAGGGTGCCGTCCCGATATTGCAGGATCTGGATCTGTTCCTGGAAGCCCTCCGGGTCGGCCAGCAGGTAGAGGTAGGTTTCGGTGTCGGCGGAAAGATCGGCGTTCAGCTTGGTCAGCCCGGCCATCTGGGAGTAGGGGTCGGCGTCCTTACTGTCCTCCCCGAAGCCCAGGGTGTACTGGTTCAGCTGTACCACCACTTTGCCGTCGCCGTTGCGGTCGGTGCAGTAGGGAACCAGGGCGGCTTCCAGGGCGTCTGCCGTCTCCTCGGGCAGCGACTGCATGCCCACGTAGCCGATCTGCAGGTCCGGCTGCACCTGACTCAGGGCATCGTGCACGGTCCAGGCGATCAGCGCCACCACAATCACTGCCACCGCCACGGCGATCTTGTTGTAATGCCACCAGTTGGAGGCTTTCTCCTGGCGGGTGTACTCCCGGGGGGCGGGTTCGGGGGTATATTGTTCGTCACTGCTTTTGGTGACCCAGGCCATAGGAACGACCACTCCTTTGTATAACGTTCTTTTTATTGTAGCACAATTCGCGGGGCAAATTGTAAACTTTATTATAACACAGCCTTGCAAACTGTGCACAAAATCGGTATCATTAAAGAGAGATTGCAACACCCAACCGGGGAGAGGACGGTGCCTGTATGGAAAAAAATACCCTGCTGCTGCGCGATACCGAAGCCTTCATGCGCGGGGAGCTGGACAACGTCACGGTGGCGGACGGCTGCATCGTGCTGGACCTGGTACAGGGCAGTTATGTGCCTTATGGCTGCTATACCAGCGCGGCCATCCCCATGCCGGTCTTTGACGCCCTGTGGGTCAGCTGGAACGCCGTTTCGCCCTCCGGTACGGCGGTGGAAGCCCAGGCCCGGGTGCTGGTGGACGGCAACTGGACCGCCTGGATCAGCTTTGGCAAATGGAGCCCCTATCTGCGGCGGGAGGGCGTGCCTCCTCAAGAGAAGGGGCCGCTGCGCATCGGCGCCGACGTCCTGCGGTTGGACAGCAAGCGGGCCACCCAGGCCCAGCTGCGCATCTATCTTTATACCAAATACGAAAAAGTCACCCCGGCGGTGCGGCTGCTGGGGGCCAGCGTGCGGTCGGTGGGGGTCATTCCCGCCCGGGGACGCCCCATCAACCGGAGGCTTCACCTGATGCCCTACGTCATGGCCCGCCGCGCCCCGGCCCTGCGCCCCTGGATGGACCTAGCCATCAGTCTGACCAGCCTGACCAACCGGTGGGGCGCCGATCTTCTGCCCGAGGAGTTTGCCCAGGCCCTGCGGGACTGGCGTTCCCCCGACGAAGGGGACGTGCGCAACCTGGGGTTTGCTGCCGCGGCGGCGGGCTGCTGGGGGTTCCCCACCTGGGTGACCTGGTGCGGCCTGGGCACCCTGCGGGAGGAAATCCGCCAGGGGTTCGGCACCATTGTGGCGCTGGAATCCACCCCGGCCCAGATCGCCGACGGCTGGCCGGAACGCCGCTATGTATCGGTGCGGGGATTCAGCACCACCGGGGGGACCCCGCGGGTGCAGCTCTGCGACCCCTGGGCCGGCGACCAGGACTTTGACGCCGAGACCGAGATGGAGCTGGACGATTTTCTGGTGGCGTGGGACAATGTGGCCCTGCTGATGCGTCCCCGGGACCTGCAGGATGAACACCGCGGTCCCGGCCGGGGCAGTGTTTGGGTGCGTCCGGCGGGGGAAAACGCCCCCGGCATCTACCGCCTGTTCCTCAATGGGGAAGTCCATCTGCTGGGAGATGATTTCTGCCAGAACGGCGGCGTCCTGGCCTGGAGCACGCCGGATGACCGCCCCCATGCCACCACCGCCCACCGCACCTTCCGGTTTGTGGAACCGGAACTGGGCGGCTTGCGGTTGGAACCGGCGGAAAAAGGCCGGAAATATACCGTTTATGCCATCGACACGGCAGGCGCGATGCTGGTGGGCGATGTGACGCTCTGAGCGTCGGAAAGGGAGAACCAACGTGATACTGGAAACTCTGCGCCGCCTGGTCTGGGCGGCCAACCTGGAACTGCCCCGCAGCGGCCTGGTGACCCAGACCTGGGGCAATGTGTCGGGCATCGACCGGGCCGCCGGGCTGATGGTCATCAAGCCCTCCGGGGTGGCTTATCAGGACCTCACTCCGGAAAACCTGGTGGTGGTGGACCTGGACGGACACCGGGTGGAAGGGGAACTCAACCCCTCCAGCGATACCGACACCCACCTGGAACTGTACAGGGCGTTCCCGTCGCTGGGGGGTATTGTGCACACCCACAGCATCTACGCCACCGCCTGGGCCCAGGCGGGGCGGGACCTGCCCTGCTACGGCACCACCCATGCCGACGCCTTCTACGGCCCGGTGCCCTGCACCCGCCCGCTGGAGGCGGCCGAGGTGCAGGATGCCTACGAAAAAAACACCGGCCTGGTCATTGCCGAAACCTTCCGTGAGCGCGGCCTGGACCCGCAGGCGGTTCCGGCGGTACTCTGCGCCTGGCACGGGCCCTTCACCTGGGGCAAAGACCCCGAGGAGGCGGTGCAGAACGCCGTGGTGCTGGAGGAGGTGGCCCGCATGGCCATCCTGACCCGCCAGATCGATCCGGCGGCGGCGCCCGCCCCCGGATACCTGCAGGACAAGCATTTCCACCGCAAGCACGGCCCCGGAGCCTACTACGGTCAAAAATAAGTCGGGAGGAATGTTGTATGAAGTTCTTTATTGACACCGCCAATGTGGAGGAAATCCGCAAAGCCAATGCGATGGGGATCATCGCCGCCAGCGTGCGCAACCCCATCCATGTGACGGATTGTGCCCTGGCCGGTGCCGATATCGCCACCGTGCCCTACAAGGTCATTGAGCAGATGCTCCATCATCCGCTGACCGATGCGGGCATTGAAAAATTCAAGGCCGACTACTCCAAGGTGTTCGGTGCCTGATGCAAGGAAAAAACAAAAGGCGGCTCCCACTGGGGAGCCGCCGTTTGTTTTGGAGAAATGGGAAGGTTAGAAGTCAAACGTAAATGCGATCTTGCGGATGGAAGGATCGTGGCTGTCCACAAAATCAAAGGCCTTCTGGGCTTCGGTCAGCGGGAAGGTGTGGCTGATGCTGCCCCGCAGGTCAATCTTGCCGGCGTTGATCAGGTCGATCACGTCCTGGAACTTGCGGTTCTGCAGACGGCTGCCGCGCACATCCAGCTCCTTGCTGGTGATGACGAACTGGTTGACCTCGGTGGGGGCCACGCTGAAGCCCATGGTGATCACCCGTCCGGCGCTGCCGGTGGCCTGCAGGGCGGTGATCAGGCTGGTCTTGACGCAGGCTGCGTCGATGGAAACCGTCACGCCGTACCCGTCGGTCAGCTCATGGCAGCGGGCGGGCACATCCTCTTTCAGGCTGTTGATCACGTCGGTGGCACCGTTCTGCAGGGCTTCCTGCAGTTTGGCGTCATCAATGTCCGACACGATGATCTTCTGGGGATGGAACTGCTTGACGATGCGCAGAATGCTGGAACCCAGGGCGCCGGAACCGATGATCAGCACGGTGTCCTCGCTCTCCAGCTGGGCGCGGCTGCAGCACTGTACAGCAATGGTGGTGGGCTCGATCATGACGGCCTCGGTATCGGACAGGCAGTCCGGCACCAGGTAGCAGTCGGTGTCGGGCACCGCCATGTACTCCCGGTAACCGCCGTCGATGTGAACGCCACGGACCTGCAGGTTGCCGCAGACATTGGGACGGCCCTTGCGGCAGGCATAGCAGTGGCCGCAGGGCACCACCTGGTCGATGATGACACGGTCGCCCACCTTGACCTTTTTGGCCGTGGGACCCACTTCCACCACGACGCCGACCATCTCGTGGCCGATGACGCGGGGATAGGTGGCGGCGGCGTTGGTGCCGTGGTAGATGCCCACGTCACTGCCGCAGATGCCGGCGGCGGTCATCTTGACCAGAACGTTGTTGTGCTCATCGATGGTGGGTTTTTCCATCTCGATGATGCGCAGGTCATTGGGTTTTACAATCTGTACAGCTTTCATAAGAATATCCCCTTTGTATTATTCTTCGCCGACGCGGACAACCACCTTCATGTAGTTGCCGGGGTTCTTTTCGATATCGACGATGGTGGCCGGGGCTTCGTCCATCGAGACGGTCTTGGTCAGGATCTTCATCATATCGACTTTCTTGGTGTAGATCAGGTCCAGCGCTTCCTCAAACTCGCCGGCACTGGTGCGGGCGCCGCGGATGTCAATCTCCTTCTTGGTGATCACATCGGTGGGCAGGCTGGTTTCCTTCTTGGGCCAGCCGGTCAGGGTGATGCGACCGGCGTTGGACACCAGGTCCAGCGTGCTGCGCACGGCGGCGTTGGCGCCGGAGCACTCCATCACCTGGTGGGCCATTTCGCCGCCGGTGATTTCGGCCACGCGGGCCACGGCATCCTCGGTGCCGGAGTTGATCACATGCTCAATGCCCAGGCTCTTGGCAAAGTCCAGGCGCTCCTGCACCAGGTCCAGCAGAATGGCGTGGGCACCGTAGGCCTGGGCCACCATGCCGGCCACCAGGCCGATGGGCCCGGCGCCGATGATGGCGCAGTACTCGCCGGCCTTCAGGCCGCCGCGGTGGATGCCGTGCAGGCTGATGGTCAGGGGTTCCGCCATGGCGGCCTGTTCCCAGCTCATGCCGTCGGGAATCTTGATCAGCATGTCGGCAGGGTGGCAGTAGTATTCCGCCATGCCGCCGTCCACATGGACGCCCAGCACCTTCAGATCGGTGCAGCAGTTGGTGCGGCCGATGCTGCAGGGGTAGCAGTGCCCGCAGTACAGGTAGGGATCCACCACCACGCGGTCGCCCACCTTGAGGCCCTTTTTGTTGTCGGCCGGGATGGACTCCACGATGCCGGCCAGCTCATGGCCGATGACACGGGGATAGCTGACCAGACCGTTGGTGCCGCGGAACGCGCCGATATCACTGCCGCAGATGCCGGCGGTGATGACCTTGATCAGGGCTTCGCCCGGCTTGGGGGTGGGCTTTTCCAGCTCCACGCAGGAAACTTTCCACGGCTCGGCGAGTTTGATTGCTTTCATAAATGCTTTCGACCTTTCTCTTCACTCTTGACAAAACGGAAATCAGACCTTGACCTTCACCACGACTTTACGCACAAACTCGGGGCCGTCGGCAGCCACGCGGGGCTTGTGGGCGTCCTCGGGGGCCACCACGATCATGTCGCCGGGCAGCAGCAGCACGGTGCCGCTCAGGGCGGGCTCTTCGTAGAACTTTACGTCGTTCTCGGGCACGTCCTGCTTGAGGACCAGGCCCTCGCGCTTGCAGTAGCCGAACTGTTCCTTGCCGGAGATGACATACTGGATGTCAAAGTAGGCGTCGTGGGTCTCGAAGTTGCCCTCGCTGGCGGGGAAGGTGTTGTACTCCTGCACATTGGCGGTCACGCCCTCGCAGATGGGGTAGCTGCCCACGGGGGTGTTGTCCAGGTCGGTTTCCTGCAGCCACTTGTAGGCGGCGGTGAATTTGTCGTCCAGGTAGTTGTACTTGGTGGCCAGAGACAGGGGAGAGAAGAACATATAAAACACTCCTTTTTATACTGAGGAAAACGGAAAAATTACTTCTTTTCTTCGGTCATGTTGTCCAGGATGCAGGCGCTGGAAATATCCTTCACGTCGGTCTTGCTGGCGGCCAGGTCCTGGATCTGCTGCCAGATCTGTTCGTCCACCACGATGCCTTCTTTCAGGTTGCGGGCGCGGGTGGCAGCGGTGCGCTCGCCGGGGCAGGTCACATGGCCGCCCTCGTGGTCGGGTTCGGTGGCGTCGGCAGCCGCCACACGGTCGTCAAACTTGGCCTGAATCTCGCTCTCCTCGCCGAACAGGTACGGGTCATAGGCGATGAAGATCTGGCAGCAACCGGTGCAGCTGCCGCGGGCTTCGCGGTCCAGATCAGCGCCGGTGCGGCCGTTGGCCATGGCGGCAGCGGCCAGGTCCAGCGCAATGGCCATGCCGGAGCCCTTCCAGTAACCAGTGGGCAGGATGCGGCCACTGGCCTCGATGGCGCCGGGATCACTGGTCAGGTTGCCGTCCTTGTCAAAGCCGCCGGGGTAGGGCAGCTGCTTGCCGGCCAGGCGGTAGACGCCCAGCTTGCCGTAGGCATACTGGCTCATGGCCATATCCAGCACGATGGGGCCGTTTTTACGGGGAATGGCGATGCAGAAGGGGTTGTTGCCCACGCCGGGCTGCTTGGAACCCCACATGGGCATGCAGCTCTCGGTGTTGGTCCAGCTGATGCCGATGAAGCCCGCCTGGGCAGCCTGCCAGGCGTAGGAGCCGCCGCGCATCCAGTGGGTGGTGTTTTTCAGGGCCACACAGCCGATGCCGTGCTCCTTGGCCAGGGCCACGGCGCGGTCCATGCAGAAGGTGGCGTTCAGTACGCCGATGCCCAGGTGACCGTCGTAGTTCTCCACGGCACCCTTGGCACCCACCAGTTCCGGCTTGGCGTGGATGTCCACCCAGCCCTTCTGGACGTACTCGGCAAAGCGAGGCACGCGGTTCAGACCGTGGCTCTCGATGCCCTCCAGGCTGCTTTCGGTGTGGATTTCGGCGCACTGGGCGGCCTGCTCGGCGCTCAGGCCCATCTTCAGGAAGGCTTCCTCCACGGTGGAGCGGACGGTATCATACGGAACGCGAATGCTCATGATCTTTTCTCCTTTATAATGGTGCGGCAGTGGTTGAATTCGGACTGATATATCACACGTTTCCCTGGTACTATCAGAATAGCACAGGGAAAAACCAATTTCAATTGGCTGTTTTACCAGAAATAAAAGGAAAAAAGTGGAAAACTGCACAAAAATCGCACAACTGCCTTGCCAAGGAGGAAAGGAACTGATATATTAGTTATAGACCGCTGTCCCGAAAGGAGAATGACCTTATGAACCTGTTGGTGCCCGCACCCCGCAAAGGGGAAAACAACCGTTCCTACGCCTGCCGCGTACTGCGGATGAACATTATGACTCTGCGTTTGCAGCCGGGGGAAGCCCTCAACGAAGCGGAGCTGGCCGCGCGGTTGCAGATGAGCCGCACCCCGGTGCACGAGGCCATCACCACGCTGCACAACGACTGGCTGGTGGAGGTGTTCCCCCAGCGGGGCACCCAGGTCAGCCGGATCGACCCGGCCCTGGTCAAGGAGGGCTATTCCACCCGCTTGCTGTTGGAAAGCGCGCTGCTGCGGGATGTGGCGGGCAAGATCGGCCGCACCCAGGTGCAGCAACTGCTGGACTGCATGCGTCAGCAGGAGGCCCTGCGTCCCCGCATGCCCGACGCCGTGGATGAGTTCATCCAGTTGGACGATGAATTCCACCGGATGATGTACTTTTTCGGCGGCCGCAGCCACACCTGGCTGGCCATCCGGGGACTGGTGTCCCACTATGACCGGATGCGGTATCTGGATGCGCTGGACGGGGAATGCGATTATGATCGGGTGACCCGCCAGCACACCCAGTTCTGCGACTACCTGCTCATGGGTATGCCGGACGACGTTTCCACCGAGCAGGTGGTGGGGGCGCATCTGACCAGTTTCCGGGGCAACCTGATGGCCAAGATGGCCCTGCACCCCACCTACTTCACCCTGCAAAGCAACTGAAATACCAAAGCCCCGACCGGGGGAGTCCCTCGGCCGGGGCTTGCTGTTTTCAGAACAGGCCGAAGCGCTTGGTGGGTGCGGAGGGTGCGGTCAGGGCGTCCAGCAGGTAGTCATACACCTGCTGCATGGCCTCGGGCTGCACCCATTTCACGGCATCCCGGAATCCGCCGTGCATGGTGGAAATTACTTCCATCTGACCCATCATCAGCTTGAATTCCGGCGTGCGGCCCAGCAGGCCGCTGCCCTGGGCTGCCATGGCGTCCAGGTATTTGGTGTCCCACCGGGGCATGACGGCCAGGCTCAGCACCGGCTGGCGGCGGGTGGAAAAGCAGACGTCATCCCCCTCGGGCAGATACTTGACCAGCCGTCCGTTGTGGGCGGCCAGCCGGGCCTTGTCACAGAAGGGGCGGGCGGCGGGGCGCTTTTCGCTGCCCCGGGCGTAAACGGCCAGGGTGTCCCCGTACCCGCACATGTCCAGGTTGATCACCAGGCTGTGCTCCACGGTGCGCTCGGCTTCATACAGCTTGGCGCCGCTGTGGCCGCACTCCTCCCCGTCCAAAAAGGCGAAGGCGGCCCGCACACCGCGGCTGCGCAGCGTTTTGGCCAGCGCCACCAGGATGCACAGGGCGGCGGCGTTGTCGTTGGCTCCCACGCTGCCCGCATGGGCGTCGTAGTGGGCGCAGAGTAGCGGACAGGGGGCGTCCCCCGCCGGTGTCAGCAGATAGTTGCGGGCAGCTTTGCGCTTTTCGTCCGCTTCGCATTCCTGCACCGTGAAGGCCAGGCCCTCGGCGGTGAGGAGGTGCTCCAGGGCTTGCCGGCGGGCGGCCGGGTCGCTCTGGGCCAGTTCGGTCAGATGTTCGTCCAGAAATGCCACGGTGGTGCGTCCTTTCTTACAGGCAGGTGTCCAGCGCTACCTTGACCACAATCTTGCGGATGGGGGCAGGTTCTCCCACCTGAATGGCGGGAATGTGCACATCCCAGGGGAAGAACATGGCATAGCTGCCGGGCTGCATCTCGATGACGCCCTCCCGGGCGTTGGCGTTGTTCTTGTAGAAGCAGATGTCCCGGGGCGTGTCCAGCAGGTTCTCGTCCACTTCGTTGTCGCCCAGGTCGGGGTACCAGCCGATCCGCTCGGGGCCGCCGGCGGCCAGGAACTGCACGTCGATGTATTTGCGGTGCACTTCGGGGCGCAGGGTCTCCCGGGGGCCGGTGGTCTGGTCCAGCACCTGCAGGATCATCTTGTCACCGTCCAGTTCAAAGCGGCCCGGTTCATGGGCAGCCAGGTCGGTTTCCTTCAAAAACTGTACGGCACGGCGCAGCGGTTCGGGCAGAACCGCCAGGTTGCTGTTTTCATGGATGTTTCCGGAAATCATGGCAAACGTCTCCTTGTTGTGGATGTCATTGCATGGCCGTCACACCGCCGTCCACCTTGAGGGTGACGCCGGTGATGAAGGACGCGCCCTCGCTGCAGAGGAAAAGGGCGGCCGCGGCCATGTCGCGCCCGGTGCCCAGCCGTCCCATGGGGATGCGGCTGACCAGGCTGTTGTAAAAAACGGGGTCCTCCAGCTGCTTGGCGTTGATGGGGGTACGCACAAAGGTGGGCGCAATGGCGTTCACGTTGATGCCGAACTTGGCCCATTCGCAGCCCAGCTGCTGGGTGTACATGTTGATGGCGCCCTTGCTGGCACAGTAAGCCGCATAGTTGCGGTCGGCACCCAGGAACGCCTTGGCGGAGGACAGGTTGACGATCCGCCCCTTGTGGGCGGGAATCATCCACCGCTTGGCGGCCATCTTGCTTACCAGGTGGGTGCCCCGCACGTTCAGGGCCAGCACCTTGTCAAAGCTGGCGGCGTCGTAGTCCTCGGCCGGTTTCAGGATGTTCATGCCGGCGCTGTTGACCAGCAGGGTGGCGGGGCCCAGCCCCGCTTCCACCGCGTCCCCCAGGGCGGCTACATCGGCCTCGTCGGTGATGTCGCACCGCACGGCCAGGTAGCGGCGTCCCTCGGCGGCGGCCAGCTCGGCCAGGTCGGGGGCGGTGTCGGGGTGGCGGCTGCAGACCGCCACGTCCACGCCGTTCTGCAAAAAGGCTTCGGCGATGGCGTGACCCAGTCCGCTGGTGCCGCCGGTGATCAGAGCAGTGGAACCCGCCGGCACGAACAGATTTTTCATGGAAGTTTCCATGGAACTCTCCTTCTTTCAGAAAAAGGCTTCCCCAGGGGGGAAGCCTTTGGTGTTACGCCGGACGCTCAGCGGGTGAAGCCGGGCAGGCCCTCGATGGCGTAAACGCGCACGGGGCAGGAGTCCAGACCGATGATGGGCATCGGGGTGTAGCTGATGAAGAAGGTGTCGCTCTTCAGCTGATCCAGGTTCTGCAGCACTTCCAGGAAGGTGCAGTTCTGGGCCATCAGGATGTCATGGAAGGGCTTGACATTGCGCACGTCGCCCTCGATGGCAACGCCGTCACCGAAGCCGACGCACTGGACCTTGTGGTCCGCCAGCCACTGGGCACAGTCGGCACCGACCTGCAGACGATGGTCGGTGGGGCCGCCGGTCAGGCTGGTGAAGGGCGGAATGCGGTGGGGGCTGTCCAGGATGACGGTGTCACCGGGCTGGATGCGGTCGCCAATGGCGGCTTCCAGGTCGGCGCCGGTGATCTGATGATCCTCGGGCAGGTCCAGCACCTGGTAGATGCCGCGGCCCATGAACTGATCCAGGGGCAGCTCGGCCACGCTGGGCCAGTTGTTGTCATGATGGTAGGGGCATTCGCAGTGGGTGCCCAGGTGGCTGCCGATGTCCACGTTGGTGTGGAAGTCGGGCACGTCACCACCGGTGTTGAAACGCCACAGGTTGCAGCGGCGGCTCTCGGTGCTGGGATCGATGACCTTGGTCAGGTCGACGATGCGCAGACCGTTTTTCTCGTACACTTTGGGGGGCAGCTGATCCATGGGGACGGTTTTCGGTTTACCGGCAACCCAATCGTAGGTGAGTTCTGCCATAGGGAAAATCCTCCTTTTTAATAGAAAAATTTATCTTCCAGACAGGCACTGTTGCCGGCCTGTCGTGAAGTACACAGGGAAAAAATCAGGCTTTGGGACGGCCTTCCATGGCGTGAATCAGCCCCACCAGGAACTCGTGGCTGGGGGTGGGCACGCCGCCCTTCTTGCCGGCGCGTACCACGCTGCCGCTGATGGTGTCCACCTCGCTGCGGCGGCCATCCCGCAGGTCGGCATAGATGCTGGTCAGACCGTTGGGAGAATTGTCGCAGACGGCCTTGACCTCGGCCACCTTCTCGTCGTAGTCAAACTCCATGCCCAGGCCGGCGGCGGCATCCACCGCTTCACGGATCAGCTGGCAGCAGAGCTTCCAGGCATACTCGTTGGAGGAGATGTAGCCCAGGGGCACCTGCAGGGCGCCGGTCAGCGCGCTGGCCGAAACGTTGGTGAACAGCTTGTTCCAGATCATCTTCTGCACGCCGTCCGAAACATCGGCCTCCAGGCCGCAGGCGGTAAAGACGTCGGCAAACTTCTGCAGGCGGTCGGCGCTGCCCACCACGCAACCCATGTGGGTCATGCCGCTGCCGCCGTGCTTGGTGATGCCCAGGCCGGCCACGCTGGCATTGTGCTGGGTGGTGCCGATGATGATGTGGTCCTGGGGCACAAACTTGCCCAGCATATCCTCATGGCCGCTGCCGTTCTGCAGGGTCATCAGGTAGGTGTCGGGGCCGATGATGCCCTTGTTGGCGTTCAGGGCGCTCTCGCTGAACATGGCCTTGACGAAGACGATGATCAGGTCCACCGGCTCCATACCTTCGGTGGAAAGCACGGCATTGGGGTGGTACACGGCGCTGGAACCGTCCGGCTCCTGAACCTCCAGGCCCTCTGCGTGGACTCTTTCCACCAGCGCGGGGTTCACGTCGATGACGGTGACTTCATTTTGACGGCTCAGGTACGAGCTGAACAGCCCGCCCATGGCGCCTGCGCCCAGAACTGCAATTTTCATAAATGATGTGCTCCTTCCGAATGGGTTGTGGTGTACGTTGCTATATCGGCTCGGACACCGCCGTGGCGGTGTGCGGTGTACCATCAGGCACTCTGAAAAAAGTCAGGGAAGCGGTACCGGCACTCCTCCAGCAGGGGGATGAACAGGTCGTATTCCGCCTCCAGGGCGGCCACGGCTTCCTCGTGGTTGTGCAGCGCCAGGCCCTGCACCAGGTCGGTGTGACAATCCACAATATATTTCCACATGCGCTCGTCTTCCATCATGCGCAGCAGGCGGTACAGATCGGTCCCGGTGTATTCCAGGGCCTGCAGCACCGGCAGCCGGTCGGCCAGGGTGTACAGCTCGGTCAAAAAGACGCGCTCCAACCCGGCCATCTGCACGGTGGAACCGCTGCGCAGGGCCTTGTACTGGTCGGCCACACAGTGCTCCAGCACCTCCAGCGAGGCGGGACGGCTGTTGTACAACTCGCCCAGAACGGCCACCGTGGTGGTGCGGTACATCCAGATCAGCTGCAGGATGGCGTCCGGGTTCAGGGGCGGTACCACGGCTCCCCGCGGGGCCGGCTGCAGCATCTTTTCCCGGATCAGGCGGGAAAAGGTGTCGTGCACCGGGGTGCGGCTGACCTGCAGGGCATGGGCCACATTGCCTTCCACCAGTTTTTCGCCCGGGCGCAGGAACAACTCCCGTATATACATGGAAAGAACCCGGTAAACGAAAGCCCGGGCAGATTCTTCGGGAGCGCGCACGGTGCGTATGGTGGGAAACATGGTGCCGCTCCTTTCTTGTGATAATTTTTTGACAAATTTGGTGCGGTCGTCTACGGGTCGGGGCGCAGAACGGCGTCCCATTGAGACAGACTTCGACTATAGTATATCGCAAAGGTGGGTAAATTGCAAGACTGACTTGTATGCCAAAAATGTTGAAAACTTGTTGTAGAAAGTGACGAAATGAACTGCCAATGGGGGCAAAAAAAAGAAAAAATGTCGAAAAAGGGGTTGCAAAAGCCGGGCGTTCGTGCTATGTTTATCACAGACCCGGGCGCGCTGACATGCCGAGACTTGTATGCAGAAGCGGTTGCCCGGACGGTCCCGCCGTCGGAGGGGAGGTACCCGGATCATGCAAATTTCGGTCAATACCGAGTTGTATAGCCGTGATGCCGTGTACCAGCGTCTGCGGCAGCAGATCATTGATTTTACGCTGCTGCCGGGGGAGTTCCTCAGCGAGAACACCCTGGCCACCCAGATGCACACCAGCCGCACGCCGGTCCGCGAAGCCATTGCCCGGCTTGCCTGTGAGCATTGCGTGGAGGTGTTTCCCCAGCGCGGCACCCAGGTAAGCCGTATTTCCATGGAACTGGTTCGCCAGGCGGTGTTTTTCCGCATGGTGCTGGAACGGGAAGTACTGGAACAGCTCTGTAAACCGGGGTTGTCCGACCAGCAGCTGGAGGAGCTGGAACAAAGTCTGGCCCTGCAGCGGGAGTACTACAAAAAGCAGATGTCCACCGCCTTGCTGGAGGAGGACACCCGGATGCACCGGTTGTTTTACCGGTATTGTGGGCGGGAACTGGCCTGGGAGGCCATGGCCGCCATCAACTGCGACATGCTGCGCATCCGTTACCTGCAAATTGTGACCTACAGCTACCAGTCCCACATGGTGGCGGTGCGCAGTTGGGAAAACCATCTGACCGAACACCGCCTGATTCTGGACGCGCTGCGCCGCCGTGACTACGAGGCGCTGCGCTTTACGGCCCAGCAGCACATTGCTTTCATCGAACAGGACGGCGACCATCTGCGGCGCATCTATCCGCAGTATTTCGGCGAGTGAAGTCCTGGCCCCTGATATTCCTTTATCTATTGAAAGACGTCTTCCCGCGGCTGCGGGCCGGGCGTCGGGGGAGAGCGGCGGGTTTGCCGCGGTTTTCCCGTTCTATAGACACCATTTTAAAACGGAAAGGAAGTGAATCCCGCTCGATCCCTGGTTACTTATCGGTTTGCCACTGCTAAAGGAGAATCATTTTACAACAGAAAGGGGTATTTACCTTGGAGATTGTAGTTGGCATTTTGCTGCTCCTCACGTTCTTTGGCCTCGCATACTACTGCATCAAGGGCCATAACCTGATGATCGGCTTCCTGGTCATCACTATTGCCTGGACTGTGCTGTCCTTCCTGGGCGCCGCATTCGCTTCACCGGAGTTCCTGGCTTCCACCGCGTTCTACAAGGACGGTGAGCCGCTGCCCATCATCAACATCCTCAACGCGATTTATCAGTCTGCTCCCGAAGGCTGGGGCACCACGCTGGTCAACGTCTGCTGGGGCGCCTGGTTCGGCCGCGTCCTGATGGAGACCGGTATCGCCTCCACCCTGATCCGTAAGACCGTCGAGCTGGGCGGCGACCGTCCCATGGTCACCATCGCCCTGCTGGACATCGTGACCGCTGTTATCTTCACCGCCATGACCGGTGCCGGCCCCGTTATCGCCATCGGCGTTATCGTGCTGCCCATCATGATGTCCCTGGGCGTGCCCAAGGCCATCGCCATGTTCAGCTTCATGGAGTCCGTGGCTGCCGGTATCTACCTGAACCCCGTCAACTTTGCACAGTACCGTGCATTCTTCATTGGCGTTGACGAGCTGCCTGAGTTCACCCTCGGCTGGTACGCCGGCAAGTGGGGCTATGCTGCTCTGGTCATCTCCATCGTCGTTACCATCGTGCTTTCCGGCATCTTCCTCAAGCGCAGCAAGGGCAGCCATGCCTGGGCCGCCCAGACCCGCGGCGCTTCCGAGCAGAAGGATGCTCCTCTGTACACCCTGATCCTGCCCATCGTTCCCGTTGTGCTGAAAATCTGGCTGGACTTCTCCGTCATCGGCGGCTTCGTCATCGCCGGCTTCCTGGCCCTGTTCCTCTGCGGCAAGATGAAGGGCACCTTCAAAGAGAACTGCCAGCTGGTCAACAAGCTCTACTATGACGGCGTGGTCGATACCGCTCCGCTGGTTGGCTTCCTGCTGACCCTGCCCATGTTCAACACCGTTGCGAACTACGCTTCTCCCTTCTTCAAGGCCATCCTGGGCCCTGTCATGCCGAAGAGCGAGATCGTCGTCTGCATCCTGTTCGCCGTCCTGCTGGCGCTGGGCCTCTTCCGTGGCCCCATGACCCTGGTCGGCTGCGGTGCTGCCACCCTGGGCGTTCTGCGCGGCGTTGCTTCCTTCTCCGTGCCGTTCCTGTACTGCGTGTTTGCGATCCCCACCATCACCGTCAACATCGGTTCCTGCATCACCCAGAGCTGGGTTGCCTGGGGTCTTGCGTACACCAAGGTCGAGTCCAAGGACTACCTCAAGCTGTCCATCCCCTGCACGTATGTTGCCGGTATCCTGCTCTACGTGCTGACCTTCGTGACCATGTCCGGCCTGGGCCCCGAGTGGTTCGTCTGATCGCACAACCACAACGTACCTGAAACATGGTGCCGCCGCCAACGGGCGGCGGCACTTCTTTATCAAGAAATAATGGGCCCGTCCACCCCGGGCCTGTCCGATAACCGATAGCGTAACCGTACACGAGACCGGGATCCTTCCCGCAAAAAGACTAGGAGGAAAAAACATGGCAGAGCATCGCGCCGTACGTATGGGCATCGACGTCGGCGGCACCTACACCAAGTGTGTCGCAATGGACAACGTCACCCACGAGATCATCGGCAAAAACGAAGTGAAGACGACCCATGACGACAAGGCCGGCGTTGCCGCCGGTGTTGTGCAGTCCTTCAAGAACTGCATGGCCGAAAACGGCATTTCGCCCGAGGACGTCGTCTTCGTTGCCCACTCCACCACCCAGGCCACCAACGCCTTCATCGAAGGCGACGTGGCGCCCGTCGGTGTCATCGGCGTGGCGGGCGGCGGCCTGGAAGGTTTCCTGGCCAAGCCCCAGCTGACCCTGAAGGACATCGTTCTGGACGAGAAGGTCGGCCGCAAGATCCCCGTTTACAACGAGTTCATCAAGAAGAAGCAGCTCAACGACGATACGATCACCGCCGCCATCAAGAACCTGCTGGGCAAAGGCGCCAAGGTTATCGTGGCTTCCATGGCCTTCGGCGTGGACGATATGTCCGCCGAGATGAAGATCCATGACCTGGCCGAGCAGCAGGGTCTGCCGGTCTCCATGGCTTCCGACATCACCAAGCTGTACGGCCTGACCCGCCGTACCCGCACTGCTGCCATCAACGCCTCCATCCTGCCCAAGATGATGGCCACCGCCAACGCCACCGAGTCCTCCGTCCGTGAGGCCGGCGTTACCGTTCCCCTGATGATCATGCGCGGCGACGGCGGCGTTATGGAGATCAGCGAGATGCGCAAGCGCCCCATCCTGACGGCGCTGTCCGGCCCGGCCGCTTCGGTCATGGGCTCTCTGATGTACCTGCGTGCTTCCAACGCCATCTACTTCGAGGTCGGCGGCACCACCACCAACATCGGCGTCATCAAGAACGGCCGTCCCGGCGTGGACTACGCCAAGATCGGCGGTCATGACACCTACATCAACTCCCTGGATGTGCGCATCCTGGGCTGCGCCGGCGGTTCCATGGTCCGTATCAACGACCACGGCGTCGAGGACGTGGGTCCCCGTTCGGCCCACATCGCCGGCTGCGAGTACGCCTGCTTCACCCCCGAGGAGGAGATCGATGCCGGCCCGCTGACCATCGAGATGCTCAGCCCCAAGCCGGGTGACCCCTCCGACTACGTGGCCATCCGTCTGGCCAGCGGCAAGCGGATCTGCTTCACCAACACCGACGCCGCCAACGTGCTGGGCCTCATCGATCCCAAGTACTTTGCCCACGGCAATGCCAGCGCGGCCCGCAAGTGCATGCAGCCGGTGGCCGACAAGCTGGGCATCACGGTGGAAGAGCTGGCCACCCAGATCCTGGACAAGGACTTCGAGAAGGTCAACGACTGCATCAACGCCCTGGCCGAAAAGTACCAGCTGGACCACGACGCCATGAAGCTGGTGGGCTGCGGCGGCGGCGCTGCCTCCCTGGTACCCTACTGCGCCAAGAAGATGGGCCTGCAGTACTCCATCCCCGAGAACGCGGAAGTCATCTCCTCCATCGGCGTGGCCCTGTCCATGGTCCGCGACGTGGTGGAACGTGTTATCCCCAACCCCACTCAGGAAGACATCAAGGAACTGAAGAAGGAAGCCATCGATGCAGCCATCAGCTCCGGTGCCTCCCCTGACACGGTGGAAGTCCACATCGAGATCGACAGCCAGACCGGCAAGGTCACCGCCATTGCCACCGGCTCCACCGAGGTCAAGACCACCGACCTGCTGAAGGAGTGCGACGAGGCCGAGGCCGAGCAGCTGGCCAAGGAAGACTTCGGCGCCAAGGTCAGCAACGTCCACCTGGTGGAAAAGACCGACAAGTTCTATGTCTACACCGGCGATATGGGGGATCGTCATCCCATCCGCATCGTGGACAAGAAGGGCTTCATCAAGGTGCAGTGCTCCGACGCCATGGCCGCCAAGGTCAAGGCCGGCGAGTACCAGGAGACCGTCAAGGATCTGTGGGAGAAGCTGGCCGTCTTCAAGACCGATACGGTGCTGCGTCCCGACTACTTCGTCTGCGTCGGTCCCCGTGTCTGCGACTACTCCGCCGTGGACCTGGATCACGTACTGCTGCTGATGGATCTGGACATCATGGACCGCGAACCCGACGAGGAGATCCTGGTCATCGGTTCCACCAACGACGTCCGCTGATCGCACTGTCATACACTCTATACGGCCCCGCTCCGGCGGGGCCGTTTTTAAGAAAAGGAAACCATTGCCATGACAAAGGAACGGCTGAAGGAACTGCTCAAACCCATTGCCGAGGGACTGCTCGGCCCCCAGGGAACCCGCCGCGGTCCCGAACCGCCCCATTACACCGTGCGCCCCGTGGGCATGATTGTGGAGGATCTGTGCCGCATCCCCGAGGAGGACTGGGCCATCTATGCCTTCTCCCGGGAGCCGCTGAACGGCAAGTTCACCGACGAACAGCGCCGGGACCTGACCCGTCAGGCCCTGGCCTGCGGCCGGGAGTACGCCGAAAAGCTGGCGGCCCAGTACGGTATGCGGGACCCCGAAAAATTGGCCAAGGTCCTGGGGGTGAAGGTGGACTTCCCCGATATGCCCCAGAGCACCGAGCGGGTGCTTTTTGCGGAATTCCGCGAACCGGACAAGGTGCACATCTATATGGACGGCGTGCGCAAGGGCCGGATACTGCTCAGCGAGCCGGGGGTGCCCCATGCCCTCACCGGCCAGCTGGACATTGCCAAGCTGCTCATCGGCCACGAACTGTTCCACTGGGTGGAGGAGAAGTACAAAAAGGAAATCTGGACCCGCACCTACAAGATTGAGCTGTGGGCCCCCCGTCCGCTGCACAACCGCTCCGGTGTGGGGGTGCTGGGTGAAATTGCCGCCATGGCCTTCACCAAGACACTGAACAATCTGCCCTACTCGCCCTACGTCATGGACGCTTTCCTGGTCTATGGTTACTCGCCGGAGGCCGCCAGCGGCCTCTACGAGGAAATGATGGAAAAAGCCGGCCGCACGCCGCGGCTGCCGGAAGCTCCGGCGCCGGTGGCCCTGCCCGACGCAGAAAAGGAAGGGGGCGCATCCCGTTGAACATTCACTGGGACGCTCAGAAATACAAGCAGGATTTCATGTTCGTGCCGGAATACGGTGCGGCGGTGCTGGATTTGCTGGATGCGGCGCCGGGCGCCCGGGTCATCGACCTGGGGTGCGGCAACGGCGCGCTGACGGCCCAGCTGGCTGACCGGGGCTACCGGGTACAGGGGCTGGATGCCTCGCCCGAGATGCTGGCTGTAGCCCGCAGCACCCACCCCGAACTGGACTTTGCCCCGGGCAACGCCCTGGACTTTGTGCTGGATGCCCCGGCGGACGCCATCTTCTCCAACGCGGTACTCCATTGGATTGACGCCGACAAGCAGCAGGCCATGCTGGACCACATCGCTTCCCAGATCCGCCCCGGCGGTCTGTTTGTCTGCGAGTTTGGCGGCAAAGGCTGCGCCGAACGGGTCCACGCCACGCTGGAACGCTGCTTTGCCGCCCACGGGCTGACCTACCGCCGCACCTTCTATTTCCCCACCATCGGGGAATATGCCCCTATGTTGGAAAAGGCCGGTTTCCGGGTGGAGTACGCCACCCTTTTTGACCGGCCCACCCGGCAGAACGGTCCCGACGGACTGGCCGACTGGATCAGGATGTTTGATACCGCCCCCTTCCAGGGGGTGGACCCGGCCCTGGCCGACCAAATCATCGCTGAAGCGGTGGAAGCACTGCGTCCTGTGCTGTGGCAGGAAGATGCCTGGTACGTGGATTATGTGCGCATCCGGTTCAAACTGCGCAAACTGTGAAAAACACCCCCGTTCCCACCGGAACGGGGGCGTTTTGGTTGCAGGGCGGGGGCGCATCTGGTATAATACCCCCAAACAATCCCCGGACGGGGCAGGAGGCCGACGATGGAAACATGCAAAAAACTTCCCATGGTGGTACTGGCAGCGGTGCCCTACCTGTATCTGGCCGGAGTGGCGGCCGTGGGGCTGAACGGTACGGCTTTCTCGGTATGGCTGGTCATCTTTCTGCTGCTGGAAGTGCCCAATGTGGTGTATGCCTTTTTGTGGCCCCGGTGGGGCGGCACCGTGGAGGGGCTGCTGTTCTGGAACATGGTGATCAAACTGTGCCATATTCCCTTTTTTCTGCTGCTGGCGGCGGCGGTGGTGGTGCTGAACGTCTACCTGCTGCCGCTGGTGCCCTTCCTGTTTGTGCTGGCCTACACACTGGTGCTGTCCAGCTCGGCTTACGGGTTCAGCGCCCTGCGGCTGACGCTGCGCCACTCCTGCTAAAACTGAATATTCCTGCCCAGGGGCTCTTTTTGTGCTGTCTGCACAATCTGGGGCGGTTCACTGGGGGTCGGGCTTTTGGTTATTCGGTGACCAGATCCCGGTCCAGCACCCCGTCGATGTAGGCCTTCTGCTCGTCGGTCAACGGGCGGAACGGCGCACGGGCATTGCCCACGGGGTAGCCCTGGCGGGCCAGCTCGTACTTGATGGCGGGGATCAGCCCCACCCGGCACATGGCTTCCATACAGTTGTTGGCCTTGTGCTGCAGGGCCAGGGCTTCGGCCCGGTGCCCCTGGTCAAAGAGGGTGAAAATCTTTTTGTAGTGGGGCAGCATCATGTTGAAGGTGGAACCGATGGACCCGATGCAGCCCAGAGCCTGGCCGGCCACCATCGTCTCGTCGTAGCCGTCAAAGGCGATGAGGTCGGGGTTCAGGTTGAGGATGCGCTCCATCTGGAACAGGTTGTAGTTGGTCTGCTTGACGCCCAGAATCGCCCCGCTGCGGAACAGCTGGATGTAGTCTGGGTTGGCCACGTCGAATTCCTTGTGGGTGTTGCCGGGGAAGTTGTAGATCAGCACCGGAGCGCCGGAAGCCTCGGCAATGGCGTAATAATAGTCGCAGATTTCCTTGGGGGAAAAGCCGTAGTAGAAGGGGGCAGTGGCGGCGCAGAAGTCAAAGCCCAGGGCCATGGCGGCCTTGGCGTAGCGCACCGCCTCGTCGGTGCCGATGGCGCCCACATGGGCGATGAGGTTGGCCTGCCCGCGCAAAGCGGCGGCCGCCTCAAACACCTGGATGCGCTCAGCCTCGGTCAAAAGGAAACACTCGCCGCTGCTGCCGCCCACAAAAAATCCGGCGGCTCCCTCGGCCAGGTTGCGTTTCATGACGGCCTGCAGGGCGGCGGCGTCGATGGCGCCCGTCGCGTCGTAGGCGGTGATGCTGGCGGAATAAATGCCGCCCAGCTGTTCTTTGGTTTTCATGGCGAAATCCTCCCTGTTGTGAAAATACAACGTTTTTTACCGGGAATCCAGGATGGTATTTATATAGTATCACAAGCCATTTTCCGCCGCAATGGGACAAGAGGACCGGAATGGAAAAAGTCACATTTTTTTTAAAGTTTTTATCCTTGCTTTTGGCAGGGAATCATGTATAATAAAAGTACTGTGGGGGACAAGGGCCGGATGCCCTCCATCGAGACAACGGTCGGCGGCTCAGCCGGCCGCCGGACCGTCCCGGCCAAATGCATAGAGAAAGAGGTATCGTAACATGGCAAAGTTGGATTTGACCAAGTATGGCATCACCGGCACGACTGAAATCGTGTACAACCCCTCTTACGACGAGCTCTTCGCGGAAGAGACCAAGCCCGGCCTGGAAGGCTACGAAAAGGGCCAGGTCAGCGAGCTGGGCGCCGTCAACGTGATGACCGGCATTTACACCGGCCGTTCCCCCAAGGATAAGTTCATCGTCATGGACGAGAACTCCAAGGACACCGTCTGGTGGACCTCTGACGAGTATAAGAACGACAACAAGCCCGCTTCCAAGGAAGCCTGGGATGCCTGCAAGAAGCTGGCTGTGAACGAGTTGTCCAACAAGCGCCTCTTCGTGGTGGATGCTTTCTGCGGTGCCAACAAGGACACCCGCATGGCCATCCGCTTCATCATGGAAGTGGCCTGGCAGGCACACTTCGTCACCAACATGTTCATCAAGCCCACCGCCGAGGAATTGGAAAACTTCGAGCCTGACTTCGTGGTTTACAACGCTTCCAAGGCCAAGGTGGAAAACTATAAGGAACTGGGCCTCAACTCCGAGACCGCGGTCGTCTTCAACATCACTTCCCGTGAGCAGGTTATCCTGAACACCTGGTACGGCGGCGAGATGAAGAAGGGCATGTTCTCCATGATGAACTACTTCCTGCCGCTCAAGGGCATTGCCTCGATGCACTGCTCCGCCAACACCGATATGAACGGCGAGAACACCGCCATCTTCTTCGGTCTGTCCGGCACCGGCAAGACCACCCTGTCCACCGACCCCAAGCGTCTGCTCATCGGCGATGACGAGCACGGCTGGGACGACAAGGGCGTGTTCAACTTCGAGGGCGGCTGCTACGCCAAGGTCATCAACCTGGACAAGGACTCCGAGCCCGACATCTACAACGCCATCAAGCGCAACGCCCTGCTGGAGAACGTCACCCTGGACGAGAACGGCAAGATCGACTTCAACGATAAGAGCGTGACCGAGAACACCCGTGTGTCCTACCCCATCGACCACATCGAGAAGATCGTTCGTCCCGTTTCTGCGGCGCCCGCTGCCAAGAACGTCATCTTCCTGTCCGCCGACGCCTTCGGCGTGCTGCCCCCGGTCTCCATCCTGACTCCGGAGCAGACCGAGTACTACTTCCTGTCCGGCTTCACCGCCAAGCTGGCCGGCACCGAGCGCGGCATCACCGAGCCCACCCCCACCTTCTCCGCCTGCTTCGGCCAGGCCTTCCTGGAACTGCATCCCACCAAGTATGCTGAGGAGCTGGTCAAGAAGATGAAGGTTTCCGGCGCCAAGGCCTACCTGGTCAACACCGGCTGGAACGGCACCGGCAAGCGCATCTCCATCAAGGATACCCGCGGCATCATCGACGCCATCCTGGACGGCTCCATCAAGACTGCGCCCACCAAGACCATCCCCTACTTCAACTTTGAAGTGCCCACCGAGCTGCCCGGTGTCGACCCGAAGATCCTCGATCCTCGCGACACCTACGCCGATGCCGCCCAGTGGGATGAGAAGGCCAAGGATCTGGCTTCCCGCTTCCAGAAGAACTTCGTCAAGTACGAGAGCAACGAGGCCGGCAAGGCCCTGGTTGCCGCCGGTCCCCAGCTGTAATCTGCTGCGCACCGTCGCCTGACGATATACATCAACCAAAAAACCGCCCCTGCC